>Ga0137308_100458_pt1 | contig 66310 bp, 52 predicted proteins | sample Inofrocosms_June_FD_97181 | JGI IMG/M metagenome (GOLD analysis project Ga0137308, IMG submission 97181) | Mouse cecal microbial communities from Vienna, Austria - N-Acetylneuraminic and N-Acetylglucosamine D2O microcosms_June | ecosystem: Host-associated > Mammals > Digestive system > Large... | reverse complement strand
GATTAGTCATGCAAAGGATACTGGTAGTAGATGATACGGAATTAAACTGCGAATTGCTGAAGGAAATACTGAGGGACGGCTACATAGTGGAGATGGCCAGGGACGGGGAGGAGGCTCTTTTAAGACTTAGGGAATATCCGCCGGGAGGCGTATCGGCGATGTTCCTGGATCTGCAGATGCCAAAAATGGACGGCTTTTCGGTGATGGCACAGATGAAGAGAGAAGGGCTGATGGCCAGGATTCCGGTTCTGATCATAAGCAGTGAGCATTCCGTTGAGGTGGAAAACCAGTGCTTTGAGATGGGGGCCTCGGATTTTATCCACAAACCCTTCGAGGGCTCTATCGTGAAGAACCGGGTGAAAAACGCAATCGAGCTGTTTTCCTGCAAGAACCAGCTTGAGTGGGAGGTAAAGGAGCAGGCCAAGACGCTCAAGAAGCAGTATCAGATTATTCAGATGCAGGCGGAAAAGCTGCGGGAGGCGGAGCCTTTCCACAGGCTGATGATGGAATATCAGGCAGCCATCATGGAGGTGGAGACAAGGCTCAAGGTACTGAATGCGGAATTTTCCCAGTTATACAAGAGAAATCCTTTCGAGTCCATCAAGAGCAGGCTGAAAACGCCGGAGAGTATCTATGAGAAACTGGCAAGGAAAGGCTGTCCGGCTACGGTGGAATGCATCAGGGAGAATCTGACGGATGTGGCGGGGCTGCGGGTGATCTGCTCCTTTCCGGACGATATTTACCGCCTTTCGGATTTTCTGATCTGCCAGGATGACATCATCCTGATTAAAAAGAAGGACTACATCAAGAATCCCAAAACGAATGGCTACCGGAGCCTGCATTTGATACTGGATGTTCCTATTTTCCTTTCCAATGAAAAGAAGTATATGAAAGCGGAGGTGCAGTTCCGCACCATTGCCATGGATTTCTGGGCCAGCCTGGAGCATAAGCTGGGCTACAAGCGAAAGGGGGACAACACGGAGGAGATCGTAAGGCAGCTGAAGGTCTGTGCGGACTCCATTGAGGAGCTGGACTACCAGATGCAGGAGATTCGAAACAAGATTGACAAGGCCCAGTAGGCCGGGAGGTAATGTTGTACAGACATCATGAGGAATCCATCGAACGATTGAAAGAATATTTTTGGGACAGGCCGGAAGTCATCGCCCTGATCTTTGGCGGCTCCGTGGCCAAGGGCTGCGAGAGGCCGGATTCGGATCTGGACGCTATGGTGGTGATCTCGAAGGAGGCATACGAACAGCGAGTAAAGGAGAATGCCACGGCCGAGACTATACACGGGTACTGCACCTATGAGGGCGGATATTTTGATGTGAAATATATGACCAGGGAGTTTCTGGAGGATGCGGCCCAAAAGGGGAGCGAGCCGGCAAGAAACGCATTTTTGAAAGCCCGGGTGCTGTTTACCAGGGATCCGCAGATCCCTGAGATCGTGTCCCGGATCCCGGTCTTTCAGAAGCGGGAAAAAGAGGAGAAAATGCTCTCCTTTTATGCGGATTTCTGGCTCAATTACTATTATTTCCTGAAATCATGCCCCATTGACGGCTATATGAAGCTCCATGCGGTAAATGAGGTGATCTACAGCGTCTACCGCATGATCCTGCAGGAGAACGAGATCCTTTTTCCCAGCAACCGGAGGCTTGAGGAATTCGTGGAAGGGATATCCGAAAAGACGGCTCGTCTGGCCGGTCTTGGCAGGGCGGCGGCAAAATCCCAGGAAATGCGGGATCTGGATGCGTTTGCAGACTTTTTTTTTAAAATCACCTCTTATGAAATTCCAACCGATATCGGAAACGTGCTCTCCCGCTATACCACGGATTTTGAGCAGTGGTGGAGGGTTCCAAGGCCCAATATCAACGAGTGGTAGGGAGGGGAAAAGAGGAGGAAAATAGTAATGAAAAGTGCGGTGTTTTACGGAAAACATGACTTGCGTATCGAAGAGACGCCGATACCGCAGCCCGGGGAGAGAGATGTGCTGATCCAGGTGAAGGCCTGCGGCGTGTGCGGCACGGATGTGCATATTTATGAGGGGGACAAGGGGGCGGCGGAAGTGACGCCTCCCACCATACTGGGACATGAGTTTTCGGGAGTGGTTGCCGCGGTTGGCGGCAAAGTGAAGAAATTCCGGCCGGGCGAGAGAGTCTGCATTGATCCGAACTGCTACTGCGGGGCCTGTGATTTCTGTCGGGAAGGCGAGGTACATTTCTGCGAGAATATGATCGGATACGGCACCACGGTAAACGGGGGATTTGCCGAGTACTGTGCGGTGAAGGAGAGCCAGGTGTACAGGCTCGGAGACCATACCAGTTTTGAGCAGGGCGCCATGGCGGAGCCCGCAGCCTGTTGTCTGCATGGAATTGACCTGTGCGGGATCCGGCCGGGGCAGCAGGTGGTGGTCATAGGGGGCGGCATGATCGGGCTTTTGATGGTACAGCTCTCCAGGCTTGCGGGAGCGTCAAAGGTGGCTCTTCTCGAGCCGGTGGAAAAGAAGAGAGAGATGGGAAAAGCGCTGGGAGCGGATGTCTGTATTGATCCGCTTTCAGAGGACGTGGAGAGGAGGCTTGGGGAAGCAGGCATGACATGGATCCGCACCGTGATCGAGTGCGCAGGCCTTCCCGCCACCATGGAGCAGGCGGTTGGCATTGCCGGGAAAAAAGCAACGGTTATGTTTTTCGGGCTCACAAAGCCGGATGCGTCAATCAGCGTAAGACCCTTTGAAATCTTCCGCAAGGAGCTTGCGCTGAAGGCATCCTATATCAATCCCGCAACCCAGCAAAGGGCTCTGCAGCTTATTGACTCCGGACGGCTCGACGTGGAGAGCATGGTGTGCGGCCGCGTGGGTCTTGAGGGACTGGAGGCGGTTTTGCGGGAGCCGAAGCTGCGGGCGGAAGGGAAATATATTGTAGTTACCGATTGAGACCGGGCAGAAAAGGGGCTGTGAAGAAACAGAGTATTTCTTCACAGCTCTTTAAAAAATCAGTTTTTGGAATCCCGGATCGCAGATCCATGGGTTGGTGAGTCTTCCGAAACTGCGAGGGGGAACAATTCCAGATCTGGTGAAAAGCACGGGTAAAGGCCTCGTTGCTTCCATAGCCGTATTGAAGGGCGATATCCGGGGTGGTGATCTCCTCCTCCAGATGGTTCTCCATATATTCCAGGGCATTTGCCAGTAATTCGATTCGTTTCATTGATGGAACTCCTTTTTTTCACCGGTACCGTGATTTTATGATGCCACGGGAACGGAAGAAGCGCCTGATTTTTTGAGGAAAAAGAATCAGCCGGTGTACGGAGCCGTACAAAATGAGCAGAACCAGGCAGGCGGTAAGGATCAGAGCGGCGTATTCCCGGAATCTTACCCGGTTATCCGCATATGCCCGGTTCAGGAAAGGAATCCCAAGCACGATGAAAAAATACCAGAATACGGGGGAGAGACAGCTTCGGATAAAGGACATGTTGAAGTTTCGAAGGCACACAAGTGCGGCAATCCGGTGGAGAATCAGCAGACAGGAAAAGTAGACCACGGTGCCGATCAGGGTATGGAGCCTTTCCGGCGTGAGCCATCTGGCAGATACGCCGGTTTCGGAAAGGGCCAAGGGAATGTAAATGGCCAGAAGAATCCGCAGGCCGTTTACAAGAATCGTAAAAAAATATGAAAATGCATAACAGCCCAGGATCCACCCGACCGTTCTGCGTACGCGTAAGGCGCCCGTCCGGTGAAGGAAGGAAAAGATCAGCATGGCTGCGGTGATGCACAGAAACTGCACGCCGCAGCAGGAGGGAGCGATAAGAAAGCGCAGGCTGTGGTTGGCATAGCCCTGACCTGCCACATATGTAAAGGGAATACCGCTCAGGACACTGACCCACCCTGCGGTGGGGGCCAGTATCCAGGTAAGTGCGTCCGCTTTGGCGCTGCTGTAAAAGAGCTTGAGGCCGAGCAGGGAGAGCAGACTTATCAGGTAATAGGGTAAATAGAAGAAAAACGGTGATTTTATTTTTTCAAATTTCATTTTAGTCCTCCATACCGGGGCATTTTCCGCACTTTGCGGATTCAGGCCGAAAGTGCCTGTTTTCGTTTCTTTTTCCGAAGAAAGCCAAGGAAAAGGGCTCCCGCCAGCGGGAAGATCACAAGCAGGCTTCCCGGTTCCGAATAGGCCACATAACCGCCGCCAACGGCAAGGTTTGACACCTGCAGGGGCAGGGGATTGGGCTGGTTTACATCCTTGCTTTTCCCTTCCGGATTTTTTATGGAGTCCACCACGGCGACAAAGGAGGTGTAAGGCGTCATGAGGCTGTAGGTGAGGCCGATCCGGGTTACCTCATCCTTCACCGAAGGGTCATCCTTGGAAAAACCATAATCCATAAGCTGTTCCAGCCTTGTACGGGCCCAGAGGTAGCGCAGGGCGTCGCTTTGCTGCGAGATGGCGGATGCGGCGACGGGAATCTGCTGCTCATAGTCTTTGGTTCCCGTTTTGCCGCTGATGCGGATGGTTCCGGACGGCTCGCCCTTCCATTTTCCGAACAGGACAATGGGCTTTTGGGCAAAGAGAGTGGAGGGGACAGAGGGCTCCGTATCATAGACCTCAAAGCCCTCATAATCCACCTGGATGTCAGTAAGGAGCGGCGTCTGTATATAAGTCCGGAAGCTCTGGGCCGTGGAGAGGGCGTCCGCCTCGTCCGTCACGATAAAGGCTTCGCCCAGTCCGGCATTTGCGATCCCTTTGATCAGATAGTCGTTGACCGAGCTGCCGATGCCAAAGGAAAAGAAGCTGGCGGTACTCATGTTCTGATTGATCAGATCGAAGACATTCTGTTCCCCGGAGATATAACCGTCGGTGACGACCACGATACTGCGGGCGCAGCCTGCGGCATCGCTTTCCGTGCGGGGGATGGCGATGGCTTCCTCCAGTGCGGGGGCAAGGGAGGTTCCGCCGCCGCCTTCCTGCCTGTCAACAAGATCCACCGCCTGTCTGATATTCTCCGCAGTTGCGGGGAGGGATTTTTCTGCCATTTTCTGCGAGGAGCCGGAAAAAAGGATCAGGTTGAAGCGGTCGGTTTCCCGAAGCCCGGACACCAGATCCCGGATCAGGGTCTTGGCGGTATCCAGGGGATAGCCGTTCATGGAGCCGGACACATCAAGCACAAAGATATATTCTCTGGGAGGAATATCCTGTGGCACATAGCGCTCCGGCGGCTGTACAGTGACAAGAAAGAAATTTTCACGTTCCCCCCGGGTGAGCACAAGACCGGTTTGCAGTTCATCCCCGGTAAGCTTGTAGTTCAGGATAAAGTCCCGGTTTCCGGCGTAATCCTCCTTGTCGGCCAGAGTGACGCAGGCTTTCGTATCGCCGTTTTTGGACACCTCTATTTCGTGGGATTTGCAGGAGAGCTCCGAAACAGGCACGCCTGCATCCAGGTTCACGGTGATGTCGTATGTTCCAAGAGGCGTCTGCCCTTTGGGCAGATACGGGCTTCTGACCCAGCCGTTTCGGCCGCCTTCTGACCCATCCGCCGCACCCTCCCCGGGCTCGGCGTAGCGGGGGCCCACAACCGTGGGAAAGACAAATTCATAGACGCCGTCCCTGGGAGTGATCATCTGCGTGTAATGCAGTTCAATTTTCGCAGAATCTCCCGGCATGATATTCGCCACATCCATGGTGAACACGTTGGGACGCTGCTGCTCTAAGAGGGAGGCGCTCTTCCCCTCGCTTTTTGCCTGCTCGAATTCTTTCTTTGCCTCCTCTTTTTCCTTAATTTTGGCGCATACCAGCTGATTGCCGATCTCCATGGTCATTCCGTGGACACTGACGCTGGAGGAGGCGGGAAAGACGTAGCGCGCACTGATGGGCTCCTTTCCCATATTCGCATAGGTCTGGGTCACATGGGTCTCTGCGATCATACCGTTTACGGTAACAGCTACGCTGGTAGCCTTTAAGGGAAAGGTGTCAACGGATGAGGCGCCCTTTTGAATCACAAAATAGGGGGCCAGAATCTCGTCCTCCCCGTTTTCCTCCTGTGAGGCGGCGCAAATAACGGGAGCGCAAAAAATCCACAGCAGCAGAGCCGAAAGAATACAAAACCGTCTTTTTCCATTTTTCATCTCAATACCTCTTTTACTTTTGAATGATTGTCGTGTTGCTTTCCTTCAATGTACAATGGCAAAGCATCAAAACAGCATCAAAGTTGTATCATTTTTGCATCATTTTTAAAGGGACGGCGGGGGCGCATTGATTTTATGGCGGTCATGTAGTACGATAGCGTAGAAATTATAAGAAAGGGTAAGGAAGAATGTATCATATAGGGATCTGTGACGACGGCAAAAATACCTGTTCTTCCCTGGAGGAGATGATTTTAGAGTATACGGAGGAAAAGGGCATCCTTACAGAGGTCAAGGTCTGGTACAGCGGGGAGAGCCTGTGCGATTATCTGAAGCAGGGAGGACACATTGACATTCTGTTTCTGGATATCGAGCTGGAGGCTCTTTCCGGGATCGAGGCGGGAGATTTTATCCGAAACCGGCTGGAAGAGCGGAGCATGCAGATTATCTACATATCCGGCAAATCCTCTTATGCGCAGGAGCTCTTTCGGACGCAGCCCATGGATTTTCTGGTCAAACCGATCGGCCGTGAAAGGGTGAATGAGGCGCTCTGCCTTGCCATGAAGATCCTGGGAAAAAATGTGGACAAGTTTGAATTTCAGTGCGGAAGGGATTATTATTATCTGCCGTTTGGCGAGATCATGTACTTTGTCAGCGAGGGGAGAAAGATCCGGATTATCACACCAAGAGGGGAGAAGGAATTTTACGGAAAGCTCAGGGACGTGACAAAAGGCCTGCCGCCGGAGTTTGTTTCGATCCACAAATCCTATACGGTGAACCGGGAATACATTCTCCGGTATACGTATGAGAGCATTGAGCTTACGGACGGCACGCAGCTTGCCGTCAGCAAGGCGAACCGGAAGCTGGTGCGCGAGAAAATTCTGATCGAGGGGGCGTGAGGACGGACATGACGGAACCTGTAATAAACACGGCTATGGATATTTTTCTTTATTCGCTGTCCAATCTTTTCCGTATTTATCTGCTTCGCAAATACATACGGATCTTCGTGGGAGATGAGGAGTCTGCCGGGCGTCCTTTGCCGGGCAGGGAAAGAGAGGCGCTTGCCTACTGGCTTCTTTTTGTGATAAACACGGGTCTGAGCCTTTGGCTGCAAAAGGTATGGATCAATGTTACCGTGAATATCGTGGGGATCGGGCTTTTGGTTCTCATGTATACCAGAAATTTAAAAACCGTTTTCTTTGCGGCTTTTGGAATCTATCTGATCCATATGGTCTGTGATACCACTTCCTATTTTCTGCTCACGGATTATGTTCCGGGAGATACGATGGAGATCGGGTTTATCAGCGGGGCGGTGACGGTTTTTCTGATTTTTATATGCGGGCTTCTTCTGGAAAAGATTATAAATTACAGAAAGAACGTGGAAGCGGTTCAGAATCTGCAGCTGATTCTGGTCCCTCTTTGCAGCATTGTGACGGTCTGCGCCGCATTGTTTATGAGCGTGAGAAACGACATCAGGGCAATCGTTGTGATCGTCAGCGTGGGATTTCTGGCTGTGAACTTTCTGGTGCTGTACCTCTACAATCTCCTTCTGCGGTCCGTTTCCCAGCGGTTTGAGAACGAGATGCTGCGCCAGAAGGTGCAGATTTATTCCAATCAGATCGATATTATTCTGCAGAACGAGGATAAAGTCCGGACTTTAAAACACGATATGAAGCATCATATGAATGAGCTGAAAATCCTGGCAGGTCAGAGCCATGCCGGTAAGATACAGGAATATATCGACAGCATGGAGGAGTTTATCGAGAATCCGGACGAGATTGCGGCATCGGGAAATCTGGAGATTGACAGTGTGCTGAATTATATGCTGAACAGGGCAAGAGGGCAGTTAGAGACGGTTCATGTAAAAATAATCCTGCCAAAGGGAATCGAGCATTCCTTTGATATCAACATTATCATGGGAAACCTTCTGGAAAATGCCATCCGGGCGGCAAAGGAAAGCAGGGAAAAGCTGCTGAACGTGAGGGTGCATATGAAGCGGGGCGTCCTTTTGGTGGAGGTGGAGAACAGTTTTTGCCAGGACGGGCTTGTGCGGAAAAAGGATGTTGCCTCAACCAGAAAGGGCAAGGGGGATCATGGGATTGGACTTCACAGCGTAAAGAAGATTGTGGAAAAACACAACGGGATTATGGAGGTTTTTGTGAAGGAGAATCTGTTTTGTGTGAAGCTGATGCTCTATCTTTGAGAAGGTCTGTTTTTTACATTAATACTGCCCAGTTTTGGCACAAATGCGCAGAAAACACTTTTTTGTGATAAGCTGTGTCTGATAAAAGAAAGGGGACATGGTTTGGATGAGGATACGGCGTGACACTTCAACGGCAAATGGGCGGATATGGATACTGGCGGTCCTTGCGGCAGTCCTGCTCACAGGATGCTGCAGCAAAGAAGGAGCCGGAAAAGAGCGGGAGGATGAAAAAGAAAAATGGAGATACTCTGTGCAGGAAGCGTGCGGGCTGACAGAGAAAGAGTATGCGTTAGCGGCTGTGACTAAGGAGATGGTATATGGCTGTTACCAGGAGGATGATACCTATACGATCGCCCTGTTCAGCAGGCAGAGCGGCAAAATTGAGAGACAGGTTTCGCTTCCGGAAAAGGTATCTTATATACAGGATCTGAGAGTGGACAGGGTGGGTAATCTGTATGTGATCAGCGCTGAGCAGCCGGGAGGCTTTGGGATGCGCTGGAAAATAGACAAAAAAGGAAATCTGCGGGAGGTTTAACCCCCGCAGATTTTGTGTATAGGGAAAATTCAGTTTTCGGCAAGCTGGAACTGATCCACCAGATGCTTCAGCTCGGCAGCCTCAGCAGAAAGCTGTTCGCTGGCGGAAGCGCCCTCCTGAGCCGTTGCGCTGTTGCTCTGCACCACTACGGAAATCTGGTTGATTCCCTCGGAAACCTGCCAGACCGCCTCTGACTGGTCTGTGGAGACGGTGGCGATATTGTCGATGGAGTCAACTACGGACTGGATGCTTCCCACAACCTGCTCAAGGATCTGTGCCGTATGTCTTGCGATCTCGGTGCCCGTATTCACCGCATCCGTGGAGCGATCAATAAGAGCGGAAGTATTCTTTGCGGCTTCCGAGGATTTTGCGGCCAGGCTGCGGACCTCCTCGGCCACAACGGCAAACCCTTTTCCGGCCTCGCCCGCCCTTGCCGCTTCCACAGCTGCATTCAGGGACAGGATATTGGTCTGGAATGCGATGTCGTCTATGGTCTTTAATATCTTTTCAATCTCGCGAGAGCTGGTCTGGATTTTGTCCATGGCATCCATGAGGTTCTGCATCTGCTGATTGCACAGGGAAACCTCCTCTCCGGTGTGATGAGTCTGGCCCCGGAGCTCTAAAGCTCCGCTTGCGGTATCCTTTACCTGATCGGAAATAGTGTTGATCCGTGCCGCCAGTTCCTCCACGGAGCTGGCCTGCTCCACGGTTCCCTGACTGAGTGTCTGGGCGCTTTCAGACAGCTGGCTGCTGGCCGAGGCCACCTGGTCAGCGGAGCGGTTGACCTGCAGGATGATATCACTCAGCTCCGTCTTCATATGACGCATGGAGAGCAGGATGCTGTGGAAATCCCCCACATAGGCATCCTCGTGCTGGGTGTGTACATTCAGATTCTGGCTTGCCAGCTCGTTCAGCAGATAGCTGATATCATGGATAATGCCGCTCAGGCTCTCTACCAGGGAGGAGGTGGATCTTACCAGCATGCCGGTCTCATCCCTGCTTGTGACCTTCGGCATGGGTGTCTCGAGATCGCCCTCCACCAGCAGCTTCATTCTCTGCGCACAGGCCTTCATGGGCTTGCTGATGCTTCCGGCAAGTATCAGGGCTATGACTATGGAGATAAGTATGGAGAGAAGGATCACACCTATATTAATCGCCATGCCGAAATATGTAGTGGACAGATAATTCAGCTGGGGTGCGGTAACGGCTATGCTCCAACCGTCCGTATCCCTCACCGGCGCATAGGCCACAAACATATTTCGCTCTTCGCCTTTGTAGCTTCCAAACCCGTTTTCTCCCTGGCGCATTGCGCTGTGGATTGCCGCCAGATCCTTTAAGGAAGGATCGCTTTGGGACTCGGTCTCAATGTTCTGAACCGTGATCGTCTCAAGGGTGATGTCGGCAATCGTGTCGCCGGACTTATTGATCATGTAGGCCCTGCTGTTTTCGCCCACCTGAATGGAGGAGACGATATCGTTCAGGAAAGTCTCCTGAGGGACAAAATACACAACACCCGCAATGGAGGAACCGTGGATTCCGTTTTCATAAAGAGGAGCCGCAACCATAATGGACAGCTCTCCGGTAATCTTGCTGATCAGAGGCTCCGATACATAGACATTGCCCTGCATGGCCTGCTTCACATATTCACGGTCCGAATAATCCTTTCCGTCAAAAATGCTGATGCCGTCAAGACCAATAATATTTCCCCTCTGAAAATTGTGCATGGCACAGCGCTCGTCGATAACGGAACGCTTCTCGTCAAGCGCTACGGACGGATCGGTCAGCTGCGGGATGCAGCCTGTGTCCATAGCCACGTTTTTGTAAGCGGTCAGCTCCTGCTCCACGCGCTCCGCGGCCAGAACGGCGGTCTCACTCATCATGTGGTCTACAGTGGAGATGGTGCTGTGATAGTTAGGTATGATGCTGGATATTCCTGATGCCACAAGCGCTATCAAGACAGTCAGGATCAGACACATGGTTATTTTGGTACGAATGCTTTTCATCTTGATGATGCCCCCTCGTTTGGTTTCCTGTGATTATGAATTATTTTTGTACGTATAACATGTCAACCTTCATGATATGATCGGTCAGCCAGCTGACGAGAAAATCCAGAAGCTCTTCCACGGCCTTATTCTGCTCTTCGAAATCGTCCGACAGGGAGCTTAAGTCAAACTGTGCCAGCTTATCCTCAAACTGGCGGTGCAAAACGGCGTGTGCGGATCTGCGCGCATATCCGATCTGCTCCTGGTAGGCCTCCTCGTGGGAAAAATGTGTTCTGGTGTAATCGATCAATTCAGAAATAAGATGTATGATGCGGTCCGTTTTGTCCTGCAGGAAACTGTCAAACAGCAAATCATATGCTTCATTTGCCAGATCAAACAATTTCTCATGCTCCTTGTCCACAAAGTCTACCCCCGTATAATACTCCGGTTTCATCTCATACATAATGGTCCTCCGTTCCAGCCTGTCTTTGCAGGCTTAAATTTTACTCCTCTTTATAGTACTGCCTTTTTGGTTTACAATCAAGACAGAGAGGGGAATTTTGGAAAAATTGTAAATAAAAAATTTTTTGCATCGAAACGGCTCTCCGGGGAATCTAATGGATAAGACCGGGAGCCGGCGGAATGATATGCCCGGGATGATATCTCAAACGGATCGTCCGGATTGGGATGTGGTTTAAAAGGTAAATACGGAGGATGGGAAATGAAGATGCTTGTGAGACGGGCACAGTGCGGCGATGCCGACGCTTTCATCTCTCTGATGGAGGAGAACAGGCAGGCCCTTTACCGGGTAGCCTGCGGTTTCTTTCAGAATCAGGAGGATATTGCGGATGCCATACAGGAGACGATACTGGATGCCTACGAACATATCAGGGATCTGAAAAAGGCGGAGCTTTTCAGGACATGGCTGATCAGAATACTGATCAATAACTGCAGTCGGATCTTTAATTATAATAAGAAGAATTGTTCCACGGATGAAATACCGGAGATAGAGAGCATGGAGACGGGAAATGCCAATGTTGAGTTCAGGGAACTCCTTAACCATCTTCCATCCGAGAGCCGGGTGATCTTTCAGCTGTATTATGGGGAACAGTTTACCACAAGGGAGATCGGAGTGATCCTGAATATGAAGGAGAGCACGGTAAAAAGCAGACTGCACAGGGGGAAGGAGCAGCTTCGGGCGGAGCTATGGTAAATGACATAACAATTTCTAATGCCGTTTACTGTAAATGATTGATTCAGAAAGGAATGGTCATATGAGAAACAAATATTCAGAGCAGGAGCTGACACGGATTCTGGGACAGAATGTGGAGGAGTCGGAAGCGGTGGAACGCAAAATCGAGGAGGCGTATGAGATGATAAGAAATCATGAGGGATTAGAGAGACAGGGAAGCAAAAAGATATGGAGGAAGATGGAGCTGGCGGGCATTGGCATAGCGTCCGCAATACTTCTTGGTGTCGGAGGTCTGGCAGCAAATCCGGTTCTGGCGGCAAAGATACCGATCATCGGAAGGATCTTTCAGGTGGAGGAAGAGAAGGTGAGCTATCCGGGGGATTACAGCAGCCATGCCGAGCAGCTGGCGGAGCCTGCCGCGGAGGGGGAAGAGACTGCTGACAGCCCTTATGCAGTTACCTCAAACGGGACCGCCATTACAATCTCGGAATATTATTCGGATGGCGCTGCGCTGTACCTGGGGATAAATATCGAGATGGAGAACGGTTTCCCGGAAGCCTTTATGGAGGCCGCAAAGGACACGGATCTTGGCTACAGCGTAATCCAGATGGAGTCCGCCGCATTGGCCGACTTTACGGAAGGCGGCTTCGGAAGGGTAACCTTTGATCCCGCCTGCGGCGTGGAAGCGCCTTATCTGATAGAGGGAAACTTTGTGGACAATCATACCTTTGCGGGGATCATACGGATTGCCCTCACTGACATGGCGGCCCTGAATGAGGCGGGAGAGGTGATCAAAATTTCCGCCGCCCCCGGTCATTTTTCCTATGAGCTTGTAATCACCAAGCTGTATATACCGGGAATCGCCAATGTGGTGCGGGATGAAGAGGGAGAATGGGTTTCCTTTGAAGACACCATGGAAGAGATTGGCGGTGAGTGGAAATTCTCCATTGATGTGAATACGGATACTTCGGGCATGGAGATCCGGAACGTGGATGAGACAAATGCGGAGGGAGTCGGGATCGGACAGGTGAGGAAGACCCCTTACGAGATGGAAGCGCAGATTATCGTTCCGGAGGGAAAAAACGCCTGGGATTATGTCGTGTTTATGACAGACGCCTCAGGAGAACGTCTGGAATCCAGAGGAGGAAAGGCGCAGACCTACAATGTGTACCGGAAGGATGTGAGCAAGGTAAGCATAGGCGTGTGCACGGAGAGCGATTTTATGGAATACAAGGGGGACACGGAAAAGCTGTGGGAGACGGCGGTGTTTGGCACAGAGGTATCTTTTGAGTGACAGACAGGCTGATTGGGATTGATTCATATGCCCGATACGATTATAATAAAAGGAAACGACGATGTATTTGCCGTTTCCTTTTATTATTGATTCGAGAAGAGGAGGTATCACAATGGGGGCATATGAAACAAAGGTCTACCGCAATGTTTTTGAGCAGCTGGGGAAGACCCCGGAGGAGATTGAAAGGAAGATCCAGGATGCGGCACACACCTTTTTTTACGGCAGCGAGGAGGAGAGGATCTACCATGAGGCCGGTCCGGATATGGCGTACCTGGAGGATACGGGAAACAATGATGCCAGGACAGAGGGTATGAGCTACGGCATGATGATGTGTGTTCAGCTTGACTGGAAGGCCGAATTTGACCGCATCTGGAAATGGGCAAAGACCTATATGTGGATGGAGGAAGGGGAAAACGAGGGCTATTTTGCCTGGTCCTGCAAGGTGACAGGGGAGAAGAATTCTCATGGGCCCGCACCGGACGGGGAAGAGTTTTTTGCTATGGCTCTGTTTTTCGCCTCCCACAGATGGGGAGACGGAGAGGGGATTTTCGAGTATTCCAGACAGGCGAAGGATATCCTGAGGGCCTGCCTTCACAAGGGGGAGAACGGAAGGGCCGGAGAGCCCATGTGGAATCGGGAGAACGGACAGATTCTGTTCGTTCCGGGGAGTGAATTTACGGATCCCTCCTATCATCTGCCCCATTTCTATGATCTGTTCGCACTCTGGGCTTATGAGGAGGACCGGGAATTCTGGAAATGGGCTGCCGGGCAGAGCAGGAAGTATCTGGCAAAGGCATGTCATCCGGTGACGGGGCTGAATCCGGAATACGGGGAATTTGACGGAAGTCCCGTCCGCAAGGTCATGCCCTGGGGGCATAAGCACGACCGGTTTTACAGCGATGCTTACCGCACGGCGGCTAATATCGGTCTGGACTGCGAGTGGTTTGGAATTGACGAGGGCCATTACGGGGCGCCTCTTCGGATGATGCGCTTTCTGGGAACGGATCTGGAGGCCGCAAGATGTGTCTTCGAGGTGGACGGGACACCGGTGGATAAGACGGTTCTGCATCCCGTGGGTCTGCTGGCAACCGTGGCGCAGGGGGCGCTCACAGTACCCTGTCAAGATCTGGCGGATGAGGACAGCGACTGGGCCGTGGCCGCAAGGTGGGTGGAATGGTTCTGGAACCAGCCGCTCCGCAAAGGACCGAGGAGATATTACGACAACTGCCTGTATCTGTTTGCGCTTCTGGCACTCAGCGGAAGATACCGGATCTGGAGCTGAAAGGCCGGCTTTTACAGGCGGCGGATATTCTGAATGGAGAGCGGTGGGCCTGTTCCTATATGGGATGGGCTCATTCGGGAAAGGTATGGGTATAAAATGGACAGTGGCATGATAATAGAGATGATCGGTTATCTGGGTTCGGTTTTGGTGCTAATTTCGTTTCTGATGTCGTCCGTGGTGAAGCTGCGGGTGATAAACGCTGTGGGCAGCCTTGTTTTTGCCGGCTATGCGCTGATCATACACTCTTATCCCACCGCACTCATGAATTTCTGCCTGGTCGGCATAAATATTTATTACCTGGTGCGCCTTCGGCACCCGGACAGGCAGTACACGCTGACGCAGGAACAAAGGGATGGCGGGATGCTGGCAGGCTTTCTGGATTACTACAGAAGCGACATTGAGAATTGTTTTCCGGGAATAAAACTTGACGCAGAGGAAGCCGATGCGGCCTATCTGATCTGCCACAAAATGACCCCGGCCGGGGTGCTGCTTGGCCGGCTGCGGGAAGAGGGCGTTTTGGAGATCCTGCTGGATTATTCCACGCCCCAGTACCGGGACTGTTCCGTGGGGAAATATCTGTACGGCCGGCTGCGGGAGCGGGGATTTCACCGCCTGGTTTTTCCGGGAGAGCCGGGAGCGCATGAGGATTATCTGAAAAGGATGGGCTTTGTCCGGGAAGACGGCGTATATGTGAAGGCCTTGTGACGGCAGTGCGGATAATTCTCCATATTAATCAGCGGATAATCCATTTAGTTTCCTGTTGAAACAGAACATAATACATACAAAGGATACCATTGAAAGGAGCTGTAACATGGAAGCGTTAAAAGGAAAAAATGTAATTCTCCAGGACGGAGAGCTGCTGGCAAGGGAGAAACGAAACGAGGATTATCTGATGGAGCTGGATTCCGGTGCTCTTTTACAGAACTACACCCTGGAGGCGGGAAGATATCAGGAATTCGGGAGTAAGAAGTTAAAGCACGGGGGCTGGGAGGATCCCAGCTGCCAGCTGCGGGGACATTTCCTGGGACACTGGCTGAGCGCTGCGGCCATGCGGTATGCGGAGGACGGGAATGAGGAGCTGATCGGAAAGGCGGGCCGTATCGTCCATGAGCTGCGTCTGTGCCAGATTGACAACGGAGGCCAGTGGGCCGCATCCATCCCGGAGAAATATTTTAAGTGGATCGCAGCCGGAAAGGCGGTGTGGGCTCCCCATTATACGGTACACAAAACCTTTATGGGGCTTTTGGACATGTACCGCTATGCCGGAAATGAAGAGGCGCTGCAGGTTGCGGTGGACTTTTCAAAATGGTTTCTTGCATTCACGGAGGGCTTTGACCGCGGCCAGATGGACGATATTCTGGACTTTGAGACAGGCGGTATGCTGGAAGTGTGGGCTGACCTCTATGAGTTCACGAAGGACGAGAGCTATCTGACCCTTATGGAACGTTATGACAGAAGGCGGTTGTTCGAGCCTCTGCTTGAGGGGGTGGATCTTCTCACCAACATGCACGCCAACACCACGATTCCCGAAATCATCGGATGTGCGAGAATTTACGAGGAGACGAGAAAGGAGCGTTACCGCAACATTGTCACGGCCTACTGGGACATGGCGGTGACGCAGAGGGGAGAATTCGTGACCGGCGGTCAGACCTGCGGGGAGGTCTGGACGCCGAAGCATTCCATGGCCGTGCGTCTGGGGGACAAGAACCAGGAGCACTGCACGGTCTACAATATGATCCGTCTGGCGGATATCCTGTTTACCTGGACAAAGGATCCTTCCTATCTGGATTACATAGAAAAAAATATTTATAACGGGATCATGGCGCAGGCCTATTGGAGGGAGAACCTGGCCAACGGACAGAAGAGCGAATATCCGCCGGAGGGGCTTTTGACGTATTTCCTGCCGTTTCGGGCAGGCGAGCGAAAAGGCTGGGCCAGCAAGACCCAGGATTTCTTCTGCTGTCATGGAACGGTGGTTCAGGCCAACGCCGCCCACAACCGGTATCTGTATTATCAGGATGGCAGGCAGGTCTATGTGGCGCAGTATTTTGATTCCACCGCAGTGTTTACCGTGGACGGCCAGGAGATCGTGCTGGAACAGAAGAGGGACAGCTTAAGCGGAAGCTTCCATTTTTCAAGCACCAGCTCTGCCGGGCAGTGCTTCCACGAGAACACGAGGAAATACCCGAATCATCCGGACTGTATGGCAATCGGATTCCGGGTGCAGACAGGTCAGGAGACGGAATTTGACCTCTGTCTGAGGATTCCCGCATGGGTAAAGGGAGAGGTTCTGATCGAGATAAATGGGGAGAGGGCATCCGTTCCCACCGCACCGGGGAACTTTGCGGTGATAGGGCGCAGATGGAAGGAAGGGGATGAAATCCGCCTGATTCTGCCGCTTGCAATCTCCTGTACGCCTCTGGAAGGGGAGGAAGGAACCGTTGCGTTCTCTTACGGCCCCATCGCTCTGGCGGGCCTTTGCGGGGAAGAGAGAAGCCTGGATACACATGGAAGGGAGCCACAGGAGCTTCTTGTACATGAGAATGAGCGGGAGTGGGGAAGCTGGAAATGCAGCTTTAAGACCAGATACCAGGATCCAGGGATTCGGTTTCTTCCTCTTTATCAGATCGGATACGAGAGATACCAGGTGTATTTTCCCCTGATCTGAGGGATCGGCCAGATATCCAGATGCTTATGAAGGGCGTTTATCCGGAACAGATAAACGCTCTTTTTCTGCTTTTTTCCAATGTCTGCATGCGGGCTTGTGCATATGGACAAAAGCGAGCAGAGAATGTCGGGAAATAAAAACCTTCAGATGGTATCATGGGACAATACAAAAAAGATTGCATCTGTGCGACCCGCCCTTTGCCCTGCCGCCTGTGCCGGCACCTGGCTTTCGGGCTTCCGGGCAGGTCACACAGGCGTAAAAGATTTGGAGGAGAATTATGGACAAGCGTATTCTGGAGCACTATCAAAAGACGGGAACCTATACCTATGCGGGATGCTACGGGGATTATTTCAGATCCCTGCCGGACGATATTTCCGTTCTGGGCAGACTAGTCTGCGGCCAGGTGATCCATCGGGTGACATTGAAGGAGGGAAACACCAATGCCAATGCAAAGCTTTTGTACGGCGATATGAGCAGGTATCCCTGGTATCGGATGCGTTGTGAGGACGATATGCTTCTGACAGCCCCGGCGCTTACCGCAGAGCTGTTCCGTCTGGATGGGAGAGGATTTGTGAAGGATCGGAGGGTGGAGAATAAGATCGTGGTAACATGCCGCTACGTGTCCGTGCTGATGAGTGCGATTTTAAAGGCCAAGGGGATTCCGGCAAGGTGCCGCGCCGGATTCGCCCCTTACTTTCAAGAAAGCGTCAGCATGGATCACTGGATCAATCAATATTACAGTAAAGAAAAGGAGCGCTGGATCACCTTTGACGCAGACGGTTTTTACGAGGAGGGCGGCATGCCTCTTTCTCAGTACGATATGCCACAGGAGAGCTTTGACTGGGCCGCCGAAGCCTACCTTGCCACAAGGAGCGGAAAAACAGACGGGAGACGATTCCTGTATGCGGACAGGCTGGGAACCTGCTCTCTCCCCGCACTGATCCGTTATCTGATATATGATTTCCATGCGCTTATGAACAATGAGCTGACCTACAGCTTTCTGCCCGCTTACCTGGACGGGAGGCTGGATCGGCTGACAGAAGCAGAACTGCAAAAACTGGATACGCTGGCAGAGTTGCTTCTGGAGCCGGATAAGCATTTTGACCGGCTTTGCGCCTTCTGGGAGAGGGAGCGGGAATTCCGGATTTTGAACAGTCCTCTTGTGGAGGCTTATGACCATCTCTCATCATGAAATAAGACGATAAGCGGGCCATGTAAAGTCTTGTGAAAATCCCACGACATGTGTATACTGTAACTATCGCAGAAAACGTACGGACAAAGCGTACAGGCAGAAAGAGGAGAGTCACATGGCGGCATATTTATTTACACATTTTATCGGGGAGCAGAAGGACGGAGAGCAGATTTACTTTGCGCTCAGCAGGGACGGGCTGCACTGGGAGGATTTAAACGGCGGAAAACCCGTGCTGTTTTCCCGCACGGGGACAAAGGGGGTGCGGGATCCGTTTCTGGTAAGGGATCCGGCGACGGGAAGGATCTATCTGATCGCCACGGATCTGCGGATCGAGGCCGGAGAGGGATGGATCCATGCGCAGGAGCATGGCAGCAGGAGTATGATTGTCTGGGAGAGCGACGACCTGGTACACTGGTCAGAGGAGAGAAGCTGTCAGGTGGGAATTTCGCAGGCCGGGTGCGTGTGGGCGCCGGAGGCCGTGTATGACAGGGAAAAGGAAGCCTTTTTCGTGTTTTTTGCCTCCAATGTAAAGACCGGGTATGAGATGAGGCCAAAGCAGAGAATCTATGCCTGTTACACAAAGGATTTCCGGGAATTTACGGAGACCTTCCTCTATATGGAGCGGGAAAATCATGTGATCGATACCACCATATTAGAGAGCGGAGGCAGGTACTACCGCATATCCAAGGACGAGACGGTCAAAAAGCTGCTGCTGGAGGTGTCGGATTCCCTTACCGGAGGCTTTGAGCGGATCCCCTGCGCCACATTTGACGCACTTGCCGGTGTGGAGGGTCCGGAAGGGTATCTGCTTGCGGACGGGAAAACCTGGTGTGTGATAGCGGATCAGTTCCAGAGCGGAAAGGGATATCTGCCCATGCTGACCGAGGATCTTTCTTCCGGCAATTTCAGGATTCTTTCACCCGGAGAGTACGACCTGGGCCGGACGAAAAAGCGCCACGGCGGCATCCTGCGGATCACGGACGAGGAGTATGAGAGACTGGCGGGGCGATGAAAGATCGGTCCGGCGGATTGCGGGAAGCGGAAAGGTGCGGGAAGAATGAATATTCTGACAGTGGAAAACATAGAGAAATCCTACGGGGAGAGGAAGCTTTTTGACAAGGCTTCCTTTTCCATGCAGGAGGGGGAGAAGGTCGGCGTGATCGGAATCAACGGGACGGGCAAGTCCACGCTGCTTAAGATGATAGCAAATCAGGAGGAGACGGATCAGGGCTCCATCACCCTGGCCGGACACGTGGTATGCGGCTATCTGCCGCAGAATCCCGTCTTTGACGGCAAGGAGAAGGTGCTGGAGGCGGTGCTTCGAAAGTATACGGAGAGCAAAGGGCAGGAGGGGGAGGACGTGGAGATCCGGGCCAGGGCCATGCTCACCAGGCTCGGCGTCACGGAGTTTGAAATGCCCTGCGCTCATCTGTCCGGCGGGCAGAAAAAGCGTCTCGCCCTGGTGGCCGCTCTGCTCATCCCCTCTGATCTTCTGATCCTGGATGAGCCCACGAACCATCTCGACAGCGATATGGCGCAGTGGCTGGAGGAGCAGTTAAAGAGAAGAACGGGAGCGCTGATCATGGTCACTCATGACAGATACTTTCTGGATCGGGTCACGGACCGGATCATTGAGATTGACAAGGGCGGTATTTATTCCTATCAGGGGAATTATTCGATCTATCTGCAGCGAAAGACCCAGAGAGAGGAATCGGCTCTTGCGAGCGAGAGAAAGCGGCAGTCCATTCTGCGCAAGGAGCTGGAGTGGGTAAAGCGGGGCGCCAGAGCCCGTTCCACCAAGCAGAAGGCAAGGCTCGAGCGCTATGAGGAGCTGAAAAATGTTTCCGCACCGGTTTCGGATGGCAGGGTGGAGGCGTCCTTTGCCGTAGCCGCGAGACTCGGAAGGACCACGGTGGAGCTTTCCCATGTGAGTAAGCGCTATGGGCAGAAGGCTCTGATCGAGGATTTTTCCTATGTCTTTTTGAAGGACGAGCGGATCGGCTTTGTGGGAAAAAACGGCTGTGGAAAAACCACCCTCATGAAAATGATCACAGGGTCTGAACAACCGGACAGGGGAGAGATTGTGGTGGGCCAGACCGTAAGGCTTGGGTACTACGCCCAGGAGATCGGGCAGGAGCAGATGGATCCGGATCAGACCGTCATCGACTATATCCGGGATGTGGCGGAGTTTGTGGAGACCCGGGAAGGAAAGGTATCCGCCTCCAGGATGCTGGAGCTCTTCCTGTTTGAGGGCAGGGAGCAGTACGGCCTTCTTAAGACGCTTTCCGGAGGGGAGAGAAGGCGTCTCTGTCTTTTGAAGGTTCTGATGGAAGCTCCCAATGTGCTGATTCTGGACGAGCCCACCAATGATCTCGACATTTCCACGCTGACCGTTCTGGAGGATTACCTGGACAGCTTTGCGGGAATCGTGATCGTGGTCTCCCATGACAGGTATTTTCTGGATCGGACCGTGCGCCGCATTTTTTCTTTTGAGGAAGGCGGCATACTGCGCCAGCACGAGGGCGGTTATACGGATTACCGGCTGCGCCGGCAGGAGGAAGAGAACCAGGATGGCGGCAGGGGCGCAAAGAACCCGGGCGGGAAGGACAAAAATGGTTCCAAGGACAAAGGCGGCAGAAAAAACGACTGGAAGAGGCCGTCCTCCCGCCTGAAGTTCACCTATAAGGAGCAGAAGGAGTATGAGACCATCGAGGCGGAAATCGCCTCCCTTGAGGAGCGTCTTGGACGGCTGGAAGATGAGATTCTAAAGGCGGCGGCTGACTTTGTGAAGCTGAACCGGCTGACCGGGGAAAAGCAGGAGACGGAAAGCCTCCTGGAGGAGAGAATGGACCGGTGGATGTATCTGGAGGAGCTGAAAGCAAAAATTGACGCACAGGAGTGAGGGAGGAAACGAAATGCGATTGTTTGACGGCGTATTTACAATCAATGATCTGTTTGAGCTGCTGACTTTTGCCGGGTTTGTCTACTATGTGGTCAAGCGTTTTATTTTAAAGCAGCCTCCCATTCCGGCGGCGGCTTACCGGAAAATTGACAAGGAAAAGCTGCGTTCCAGCCTTGACCTTCTGTACAAAAACAGGAAGACGCCGGGACCGGCCTATGTGATTCCGCAGGAGCTGGAAAAGAGGCTTTTGGAAAATCTGCGCGATCCGGAGCTTTTGCGGGAACTTCTTGTGAGTATTGCAGCCCATGTGGGAATTGACGGATCCGTGATCAGGCTGAAATTCAAGGACGACGCCACGCTGGAATATGCGGGGAACATTTCCACTAACGGCGCTTTTACCACCATTAACCTGCAGACCCACGATTATTATAATCTGGACGTGCTGACGGCGATCCTTGCTCATGAGGTCATGCATCTGTATCTGTACTACAACGGGATCCGCTTCAGCGACACGCTGTCCAATGAGGTGCTGACGGACACGGCGGCTGTCTTCTTTGGCTTTGGCGAATATCTTCGCAGGGGCTACAAGGTCATTGAAGTAAATCTGGGATTTTCCTATCACAAGGTAGGGTATATCCGCCAGGAGGATGTGGATTTTATTTTGAGGGAGATGTACGAAAGATGTTAACTGAATGGACGCTTAGAGTTGACAATTCAAAGCTGTCGTGTTATCCTATTTAAAATTTTCCATATGTGCGGCTGCGATATGGATGAAACGGAGGATATGAGGATGACAACAGTTGTAAAAGAAAAAGGCGGCAGCAGGAGCAAGACCTTTGATATGGTTTATATTGCGGTGTTTGCGGTGCTGATTGCGATCTGTTCCTGGATTTCCATTCCCACGCTGGTGCCCTTTACCATGCAGACCTTTGCGCTGTTTCTGGCAGTGGGAACACTCGGCGGCAGGCGGGGAACCATGGCGGTTTTGATCTACCTATTGCTGGGTGCGGTGGGAATCCCGGTTTTTGCGGAATTTTCCGCAGGAATGGGCGTGCTGCTTGGAAATACCGGCGGCTATCTGATCGGTTTTATTTTTTCCGCTCTCTTGATGTGGGCCATGGAAGCCCTGCTGGGAAAGAAGACATGGGTTCTGGGCCTGTCCATGCTCCTTGGGATGGCGGTGTACTATGTATTCGGCACCGTGTGGTTCATGGTGGTCTATGCGAAAAATTCCGGGCCCATCGGTATTGCCACCGTGCTTTCCTGGTGCGTGCTTCCCTTTATCGTGCCGGATCTTGTCAAGGGCGCTCTTGCGCTTTTTCTGACGAAGCATCTTGCAAAGGCTGTTAAAATAGACTGATCAATCAGGAAAATAAAAAAAGTTGAAAAAACGAGGAATGATGATGATGAGTGACTACGAGATCAGGGCCCACCACGGCATGTGCCTGGCTTTCTTTGAGGGAAAGGGCTACAGCAATCAATTCACGGAGCATATGGGAGAAATGCGCAGAATCCTCGATGCGAATCCAAAAGTGAGTATTACCGCACGGACGGATGCGATCTGCGCGGCATGTCCGAACAATGAGAATGGAAGCTGCAATACGGCTTCCAAGGTGGAAAATTATGACAGAAAGGTGCTTGCGTTCTGCGGCATGAAGGAGGGGGACGAGCTTTCCTGGCACGATTATGCGCAGCTGGTCAGAAAGAGCGTTCTCGAGGCCGGCAGGAGGGAGGAGATCTGCGGGGACTGTCAGTGGGATTCCATCTGCGGCAAAAAGAGGCGCATGAATGTTTAAGCGAGAGATAAAAAGGCATCAAGAAGAAGCGAGCCGTCCACGGCCTCGCTTTTTTTGACCTGTGCGCAGAGGCGTTCCGGGTGCCACTGCACACCGAGAATGGGCAGAAAACCATGGGAGAGTCCCTCAGCCACCTGATCTGCGCTGTGCTGAATATAGCGTATCCCTTTTCCGGGAATGTCAACGCCCTGATGGTGTGCGCTGTTTACCGTAAAGGCTTTGCCGTACAGCTCATACAGCAGGGAACCCGCATTTGCGGTGGTGGGATGAAACTGATCCGCCCCGTCGTACTGGTGCTGCCGGAAGGTGGGCAGATTCTGGCAGATGTCCCCGCCGAAAAAGACATTGATCAGCTGCATGCCCTTGCAGATGCCAAGAACCGGTTTTTGGTAGAGAACGAATTCCCGCAGAATGGAGAGCTGCAGCCTGTCAAAAGCCGGATCAATGATCCGCGAGCCGCAGTTCAGCTGGCCGAAGAGCCTGGGGTCAATATCGCCGCCGCCCGGAAGAACAAGCCCGTCGTAGAGGCTTATGTCAGGCACATGCAGGGAGACAGTGGGACATGCGCCCAGAGCTCCAAAGGCGGTTTCGTAGTTGGTGGTCTGTTCCGGATAACCGGCAATGAGAATTTTTTTCAATACATAATTCCTGAAAAAAAGGTGATCATTCATAATATATGCTATAATAGGAATCATGATGCCAGTAAGAGACAGCAAAGGAGAAATCTTGTTATGAGGATAGGAATGGGATATGACGTGCACAGACTTACCCCCGGAAGAAAACTGATTATGGGAGGAGTGGAGATTCCCTGGGAGAAAGGACTTTTGGGACATTCGGATGCGGATGTGCTGCTCCACGCAATTATGGACGCCCTGCTCGGTGCGGCCGCGCTGGGAGATATCGGAAAGCATTTTCCGGACACGGATCCGGCTTACAAAGGGATATCTTCCCTGGAGCTGCTTGCACACGTGGGTAAGCTTTTGGAGGAAAACTGTTTTTTCATAGAGAACATTGACGCCACTATCATTGCCCAGGCGCCCAAAATGCGCCCCCATATCGACAGGATGAGGGAGAACATCGCGCGCACGCTTGGAATTGAGGCAGGGCAGGTGAACCTGAAGGCCACCACGGAGGAGGGACTTGGCTTTACCGGGACCGGGGAAGGGATCTCCGCCCAGGCAATCTGCCTTCTGGCGAGCCCGGTGGGTGTGGCAAGCGAGGACGTGATGCGGACACAGGGCGGATGCGAAGGCTGTCAGGGATGTAAGAGGCAGTAAGCCTGCGGCGGGACGGGAAAGAGAGCAGGGGAGGAAAACACAGGTATGGCAGGAACCGTGGGAATTGGTCATCAGGATTTTGAGGTGATCCGTACAGAAGGTTCTGATCGGCGAGGGAGCGCCGGGTGAAAATAACAGTTGACAAAATCACCGCTTTTGCATATTCTGATATAAAAGATAGTGAAAAATGCAGGGAACGGAAAGAGTACATGGCGAAACCCAAACAGAGAAAAGCGCATCAGGCTGAGAGCGTTTTGTGGAGAGGAGCCATGGAAGTGCGTCCGGGAGCAGGTTCTGTGAACGCTGCTGCCAGGGGCAGGATGAGTGCAAACTGCCTGACAGCGGAAAGTAGCGGGACACGTATTCACACGTTACGTGCAATGAGTGAAGGCATTTTGCCTTTAAATAGAGTGGAACCGCGGATAACTTCGCCTCTTGGGCCTGGTTATCCGTTTTTTATGCACACGGGGCAGAAAGGAAGATGCTGCTGACGCAGCCTGCCCCGGCGCACGAGTAGGGGCAAAAATCCTTCCCTGCTCGATTGCGCAGGAGCGCCTTGCATTCACAGAGGGAGTGATACAGTGGGATTAATTGACAATATAAAGGAAGAGATCCGGATCATCCGGGAGAGGGATGCGGCCATCCATTCTTCCATGGAGGTGTTTTTGTACCCCAGCTTCAAGGTGATGCTTCATTACCGGCTGGCGCACAGGCTTTATCTCAAAAGACATTATTTTATGGCGAGATGGATTTCCCAGAGGGCGGTTCGAAAGACAGGCATCGAGATCCATCCGGGAGCCCGGATCGGAAAGGGATTCTTTATCGATCACGGTTCCGGCGTGATTATCGGCGAGACCACCGTGATCGGGGACAACGTGACCCTTTATCAGGGCGTGACCCTTGGGGGAACCGGAAAGGAGCAGGGAAAGCGCCATCCCACCCTGGGAAACAATATCCTGATCGGCGCAGGCGCAAAGGTCCTGGGTTCCTGTACCATTGGGGATAATTGTAAAATCGGGGCCGGAAGCGTGGTACTCGAGGATGTGCCCGCAGGCTGCACCGTGGTGGGCGTGCCGGGCCGGGTGGTAAAGCGGGCCAATCAGGACCGGCCTCAGGATAAGCTGGATCAGGTCAATTTCCCGGATCCGGTGAAGGAGGAGCTGACTGCGCTGCACCACAGCAACACGGAGCTGACCAACCGCCTGATCGATCTGGAGCGGAAGGTCAGAACGCTGCGGCGTGACGGCGGCAAGGAAAAGAAAACCAGTTAATGAGACAGAGAATAATTTAAAAAAGAGAAAGGCATGGTATTCACATGAAAATTTACAACACATTATCAAAGAGAAAAGAAGAATTCGTCCCTCTTAAGGAGGGAAAGGTAAAGATGTATGTCTGCGGGCCCACGGTCTACAATCTGATCCATATCGGAAACGCCCGCCCCATGATCGTGTTTGACACCGTAAGGCGCTATATGGAGCACAAGGGTTACGAGGTCAACTTCGTCTCCAACTTTACGGACGTGGACGACAAGATTATCAAAAAGGCGCTGGAGGAGGGAGTGGATTCCTCCGTGATTTCCGAGCGGTATATTGAAGAGTGCAAAAAAGATATGAAGGCAATGAACGTAAGGCCTGCCACCACGCATCCCAAGGCGACGCAGGAGATTGACGGCATGCTGGAGATGATAAACACCCTGATCGAAAAGGGCCATGCCTATGCGGCCGAGGACGGAACTGTATACTTCCGGACCAGAAGCTTTAAAGGGTACGGCAAGCTCTCCCACAAAAATCTGGACGACCTGCAGGGAGGGAACCGCTCTCTTCTGGTGTCCGGGGAGGATCAGAAGGAGGATCCTCTCGACTTTGTGCTCTGGAAGCCCAGGAAGGAGGGAGAGCCTTACTGGGAGTCGCCCTGGTGCAAGGGACGTCCGGGCTGGCACATCGAATGCTCCGTTATGAGCAAAAAATATCTGGGAGAGGAGATTGACATCCATGCGGGGGGAGAGGATCTGATTTTCCCCCATCACGAGAATGAGATCGCACAGTCCGAGGCGGCAAACGAAAAACCCTTTGCGAGATACTGGATGCACAACGCCTTTTTGAATATCGATAACCGGAAGATGTCGAAATCAGCCGGAAACTTCTTTACGGTGCGGGATATCAGCGAAACATATGATCTGCAGGTGCTGCGCTTTTTCATGCTCTCCGCCCATTACAGGAGTCCGCTGAATTTCAGTGCGGAGCTGATGGAGGCGGCGTCAAACGGTTACCACAGGATCGTGACTTGCGTGGAAAATCTGAATTATCTGCTGCAGAGTATTCCCGGGCAGGATGGAGAGAGCGCATCCGTCAGCGGGGAGGAAAAGGAGCTTTTGAAGGAAGCGGATGGCTTTGAGGCGAAATTTGACGAGGCCATGGAGGATGATTTTAACACGGCTGATGCGCTTGCCGCAATTTTTGAGCTGGTGAAATTCGTGAACTTGCACGCCTCTTCCGGATCCGGCAGGGAGTTTCTGGAGGCATTAAAGAGCAGGATCGTGACGCTTTCCGATATCTGCGGGCTTGTGGTGGAGAAGAAAGAGGAAATGCTGGAAAGCGAGATCGAGGCTCTGATCAATGAGAGGCAGGCGGCAAGGAAGGCGAAAAATTTTGCCCGGGCCGACGAAATACGGGGTGAGCTGCTCGCAAAGGGAATCATTCTGGAGGATACGAGGGAAGGGGTCAAATGGAAGAGAGCGTAGATTTACTGCCTTTGGTTATGAAAAGCTTTGCGTTAAAAGAGGTGGATATCCGGTCTTATTCACCGCTTGCGCTTGCGTATATCGGCGACGGTGTCTTTGACCTTGTGATTCGTACCGTGGTGGTGGAGCGGGGAAATGCGCCCGTAAGCCGCCTCCATCACAGTACGGCGTCCTACGTCAGGGCGGCGACTCAGGCCGCCATGATAGAGGCTCTTCTTCCGGAGCTTACCCAGGAGGAGCTTGCCGTCTATCGGAGAGGAAGGAATGCAAAGCCGCATACCAGCGCCAAGAACGCCTCCCTTGCCGATTATCTGAAGGCCACGGGGCTTGAGGCGCTGATCGGCTATCTCTATCTGCTTGGGAGGACGCAGAGGCTGATTGAACTGATAAAAGACGGTTTAGAGAAATTGGAAATGAAGATATAGGGGATGACAAGGAAAGGGTATGGTAATTCACATGGAAAAAGGAACTTCTGAATACGGGGAATTTCGGATTGAGGGAAGGAACGCGGTGATCGAGGCCTTCCGTTCCGGAAGAGAAATTGACAAGGTATACATACTGGACGGCTGCAAGGACGGCCCGGTGATGACCGTGAAGCGGGAAGCGGCCAAAAAGAACACGCAGATCAAATATGTGACAAAGGAGCGTCTTGACCAGCTTTCGGAGAGCGGCAGGCATCAGGGAGTCATCGCCTGCCTTGCGGCCTACAGCTATGCAAGGGTTGAGGACATGCTTGCCCTGGCGGAGAAAAAGAAAGAGCCGCCCTTTTTGATTCTGCTGGACAATATCGAGGATCCTCACAATCTGGGAGCCATTATAAGAACTGCGAACCTGGCGGGGGCCCACGGCGTGATCATTCCAAAGAACAGGGCCGTCGGGCTGACCGCGGCGGTTGCGAGAACATCAGCGGGGGCGCTGAATTACACGCCGGTGGCAAAAGTGACGAATCTTGTGAGGACCATTGAAGAGCTGAAGGAAAAGGGCCTTTGGTTCGTGTGTGCGGATATGGACGGAACCAGGATGTATGATCTGAATCTGACCGGCCCCATCGGCCTTGTGGTGGGAAGCGAGGGGGAAGGCGTGGGACGCCTGGTAAAGGAAAATTGCGACATGACGGCTGCGATTCCCATGAAGGGAGACATTGATTCCCTGAACGCGTCGGTTGCGGCAGGCGTGCTTGCCTATGAAATCCTTCGTCAGCGGTTAATGTGAAGGAAGGGGATTTTGAAAGGCCAAAAGCATGAATAAGATTAACAGAGTGCTGCTGATGTTTATTGCCATGGTGTCGATTATGCTGCTGGCAGTTGGCATTGACAGGGGAATGAACTATCTGGAAGAGAAGGAATGGGAGAGCCAGCGGGAGGCTTTTTATCAGCAGTCCAGGGCCGATATACACAAAATGCAGACCACCATCCAGACCTTGTCGGAGGATCCGGCCGCCCTGACCGCCTACATGGAGGAAAACGGACTGAACTACATGGAGGAGGAAGAGGAAGGCACCGGGGAGGGGGCGGAGGAAGAGCAGGCGTTTGCGGAACCGGAAAGGGAAATCCCGCAGGAGGAAGCAATACCTCAGGAGGAAGAAATCCCGCAGCAGAGAGAAGAGCCGGCGGTGGAAGCAATGCCGGAGGATGAGGTTGTGGAGGGAATGTACCGAGAGCCGTCCATACCGGAGGATGGCATTTCCGATAACGGCCTTTCCGGGGACTATCCCGATGCGGTGTCGGAGAATACGGTATCCGGGAACACGGTATCCGGGAACACGGTATCCGGGAACACGGTATCCGGGAATACGGTGTCAGGGAACACGGTATCCGGGAACACGGTATCCGGGAACACGGTATCCGGGAACACGGTGTCCGGCAACACGGTGTCAGGGAATGCGGTGTCCGGCAACACGGTGTCCGGCAGTCTGATTCCGGAGGATTATGTCATAACCCCTCCCCCGAAGAGCAGGGTCTGTGCTTCTTATGAGGAAACCATGCGGATCAACCGGGCGGACAGAGAGACCATAGCCGCAAGCACCGTGGATTTTTCGGGCATGAAGATCGTCTGTCTGGGAGACAGTGTTACGGCGGGATCCAATCTGGACAAGCTGGAAAATTACGAGGCCATGTCCTACCCTTACCAGCTTGGAGAGGTTTTGAATGCGGGGGAAGTGGTGAATCTGGGAATCGGCGGTTCCTCCATAGGCCGATATTGGGAGAACGCCTTTGTGGACCGATACAGCAGCATACCCGCAGATGCGGATATTATTATCGTGATGGGAGGCACCAATGACGGCTTTTGCGCATCCGAGAGGGAGTTGGGTTCTTTAGAGGAACGAAGAGAGAGAACCTTTGCGGGCGATCTGGACGAGCTTTTACGGAAGCTGAAGACGGATTATCCAGAGGCCGAGATCCTGCTGGCCACACCACTGCCAAACATTCTTCATGATATGCTGCGCAAAGAAAGAAGTTTTTTGCTGCCGCAGTCCTCTTTTGTGAAAATAATGAAGCAGCTTGGTCAGGAGTACGGGGTTTTGGTCATCGACCTATACAATACCAACCTGCTCAATACCCATGACGCCGCCATCATTCACAGCTTTATGCCGGATGGTGTGCACGGAAACGAGATGGGATACCGGATCCTTGCCGAACATTTTGCGGCGGAGCTCATCCGGGATTATCAGGCAAAGGGACAGGCGGGATCCGAGGTATGATGCGAAACGGAGGTACAGGCAAAATTAAAAACGGCGGGGAGCGGATCAATGAATGGCAGCTATGAACAGTATTCGGATGAAGAGCTGATTGTGCGCCTGCGGGACGGAGAGGCGCAGATCACGGACTATATTATGGAGAAGTACAAGAACCTGGTAAAAAGCAAGGCAAAGTCCATGTACATCCTGGGAGCGGACCGGGAGGATCTGATCCAGGAGGGAATGATCGGCCTTTTCAAGGCCATCCGGGATTACGATATCGGCAGGGACGCCAGTTTTTTTACCTTTGCGGATCTGTGCGTTTCCAGACAGATGTACACGGCGGTGCAGGCGGCGGGACGGCAGAAGCATGCGCCGCTGAACACCTATATATCGCTGTATGCCAACATGTCCGGGCAGGAGGACGGGGAGGAGAGGGAAATGATTAACGACATCATTTCCCAGGCGGAAAAGAATCCCGAGGAGCTTCTGATCGACCGGGAGAACCTGGAGCTTTTGGAGAAGGCTATTGACAAGGAGCTAAGCGGCTTTGAAAAGCAGGTGCTGGATCTGTATCTGACCGGGATGAAGTACACGCAGATTGCAAAGGTGCTCGGCAGGGATGACAAGTCGACGGACAATGCGCTGCAGAGAATTAAGAACAAGATCAGGAGGCAGCTGTGAAGGAAACGCAGTTGAGAAAAGGGTAAGAAAAAGAGTAGATAAAAGAGTATATGAAAAGAGCAGTGGAAGACAGACGGACGGTCAGGGCCGGATTCCGCCATACGCTCTCTCGTGTCAGCTGCGGCAGATAGATTTTCTAAACATTCCGGCGAGGCTGCAAAGCCGGACGCAATCGCCCGCCTTGTCCTCCCGCCGCTCTCTTTCGGGCCCATATGATCTTTAGCATCCATTTGTAAAATTATTATAAAGAAATAATTTCCCGTATTGACAAGGCGCTGCCTTGTCAATATACTTTTATGCGGGACTGACCGACTGGTCGGACGGAAAACGGATGAAAGGAAGAATACATAATGTTAGGAAAATTCAGCGTCAGAAAGCCTTATACCGTATTGGTCGGCGTGGTGCTTGCTATCGTTCTCGGCGTCGTCTCTTTTACGAGAATGACGACGGATCTGCTGCCGAACATCACGCTTCCCTATGTGCTGGTAATGACCACCTATGCGGGAGCCAGCCCGGAGACCGTGGAAATGGTGGTGACCAAGCCCGTGGAGGCTTCCATGGCCACAGTCAGCAACATAGAAAATATCAGTTCGGTTTCCAGCGAGAATTACTCCATGGTGATTTTGGAATTTACGCAGTCTGCGGACATGAATGCGGTATCCCTGGAAATCAGGGAGAATCTGGATCAGATCAAAAGCTATTGGGATGATTCCGTGGGAAACCCGATCATAATGAAGATGAACCCGGACATGCTTCCGGTCATGATTGCGGCGGTGGGCGGCACGGATATGACAGGAGCCCAGATCAGCGAGATGACGCAGAACACGATCATACCGGAGCTGGAGAGCATTGAGGGCGTGGCTTCCGCCAGTGCCACGGGGCTTCTGGAGGAGAGCGTGCATGTGATCATCCGGCAGGAAAAGCTGGATCAGATCAACCGGCAGGTCTTTGGATCCATTGACGAGGAGATGAAGGACGCCGAGGAGCAGATCGAGGAGGGAAGGCGGGATATTTATGACGGCCAGGAGGAGCTTGCCGATGCCAGGGCCGAGCTTGAGGAATCCAAGCAGGATCTGATCGAGGGCGAGCAGGAGATCGAGGACAACCGAAAGGAACTGGAGGACAGCAAGAAGGAGCTGGAGGACAGTAAAAAAGAACTTGCCGACGGCAGACAGAAGATCGCCGACGGACGTGCCGAGATCGAGGAGAACAAGAGCAGGCTGGAGCAGGGAAAGAGCGAGCTTTCCGAGAAGAAGGGCGAGGCGTCCGAGAAGCTGGCCGAGGCGGAGACCCAGCTTCTCACGGCAAAGTCCGAGGCCGAGGCGGCGAAAATGCATCTTACCCTTGAACTGGAGCAGATAAAGGCTCTGCTTGCGGAGGCGGAGGAGAATCTTGGCAATATGGGAGGGGACACGCTTCCTCTGCCCGATGGGATCCCCACCAAGGAGGAGCTGGACCAGCAGATTGCCGAGGCGGAGGAATTGTCCGGGATTCTTGGCGGTATGGGCGACGATACGGAGTACGCCTCTCTGGACGAGGAGATCCGGGTCAGGGTGGAGACCTTCCTTGCGCCGGATTTTGCCCCGGACGAGACGACTACCGTCGGGGTGGTTCAGGCTGCGGTGAGCAGCAAGAAAGCGTCTCTGGAGAGCCAGAGGGCTGTCTGGGAGAATCTGGAGAGCCAGATGGGCGCCCTGGATTTTATCAAGGAAACTATCGAAAAATACAAGGAATCTCTTGCGCAGATGGAGGAAAAGATCACGGAGCTGGACAATAACATTGCCCAGATCGATATTGCGCTGAGCGAGCTTTACAAGGGAAATCTGACTGCGGCAACGGAATTTGCCAACGCCCAGACCATGATCAGCCTGGGAGAGCTGCAGTTAATCACGGCCGAGACTCAGTTAGACGCCACGGAAAAGCAGCTGGAGACCGGGGAAAAGCAGCTGGAATCCGGACAGAAGCAGATTGAGTCCGGGCAGGAACAGCTGGAAAAGGCCGTGGAACAGTTGGAGAGCGGCTGGGAGCAGATCCGAAGCGGCGAGGAGCAGCTAAGTGACACGGCGGATCAGCTAAAGGAGGCCCTGGAACAGATTGCCGAGAGCGAGGAGGAGCTGGAGGAGGCCAGGCAGAACGCCTACAACCAGGCGGATATGACCGGAATTCTCACGGTGGACACGGTGAAGTCGCTCCTTGCGGCCCAGAATTTTTCCATGCCTGCGGGATATGTGACGGAGGCGGGAATCGACTACCTTGTCCGGGTGGGGGACAAGCCGGAGGACGTGGAGGCGTTGAAAAAGATGCCGATTCTCAACACGGAGATGGACGGAGTGGACGTGATCACCCTGGAGGATGTGGCGGACGTGTTCATGACGGACAATTCGGCGGATATCTATGCCAACGTGAACGGCGAGGCGGGTGTTATGGTCTCCATCCAGAAGCAGACCGGATACTCCACCGGTGAGGTATCGGACCGGATTCTGGATAAATTTGAACAGCTGAAGACGGAAAACGAAAACCTGATGCTGATTACGCTGATGGATCAGGGAATTTATATTGACCTGGTGATGGATTCCATTATCAACAACGTGCTCTTTGGCGCTCTGCTGGCAATTCTGATTCTGATTCTGTTCCTGAGGGACTGGAGACCGACTGCGGTGGTCGCATGCTCGATCCCGGTCAGCCTGATCACGGCGGTGGTGTGCATGTATTTCAGCGGAGTTACCCTGAACGTGATTTCCCTCTCGGGCCTTGCCCTCGGAGTCGGGATGCTGGTGGACAATTCCATTGTGGTGATTGAGAACATTTACAGGCTCCGGAACGAGGAGGGTTATTCGGCCAGGGAGGCCGCAATCGCAGGTGCGGGGGAGGTGGCGGGAGCCATTCTGGCCTCCACCCTCACAACGGTCTGTGTGTTCCTTCCTATTGTATTCACGGAGGGGATAACCAGACAGCTTTTCGTGGATCTGGGCCTTACCCTGGCATACTCTCTGCTTGCCAGCCTGATGATCGCCCTCACCGTGGTTCCGGCTCTTGCCTCCGGTATGCTGGTAAGGGTAAAGCCCCAGAAAGAGAGCGCACTTTTCGGAAGACTTCTGCCGGCTTATGAGAAGTCAATCGCTCTGGCACTGCGCTTTAAGCCGGTGGTGCTTTTACTTGCGGTTGCCCTTCTTGTGACGAGCGCCATGGCCGCTTTTGCAAAGGGAACGGCGTTTATGCCGGAAATGGACAGCACCCAGATCAGCATGACGGTGACGCTTCCCGAAAAAACACCCCTTGCGGAAACGGCGGAGGTGACGGACGAGGTGGTAGCCCGTCTGATGGAGATGGAGGAAGTGGTGGATGTGGGAGCCATGGCCAGCTCATCCTCCATGGGCATGCTCACGGGAGGGGGCAATACGGCCACCAATGCCACCAGTATTTACATAGCCCTTGGCGAGGACAAGGAGAGGGACAATATCGAGATAGCGGCCGGGATCGAGGAGATGCTGGCGGATATCGCAGAGGAGAAGCAGGCGGAAATTTCCATTGAAACCTCCGACATGGATATGAGCGCCCTGGGAGGAAGCGGTATCAATATACAGGTAAGAGGACGGGAGCTGGACACGATTCAGACCATCGCAAAGGAAGTGGCGGAAATTGTGGAAGGAGTGGAGGGAACCCAGGAGGTTTCCGACGGCCTTGAGGACGCCACCGGCGAGATGCGCATCCTGGTCGACAGGGATAAGGCCATCGAACACGGACTTACGGTGGCCCAGGTTTTCCAGCAGATCCAGTCAAAGCTTGCGGACGCTTCCAGCTCCACCGCACTGGAGACGGAGATCCGGGAATATGATGTCTATGTGAAGAATGCGAAGGATATGGAGCTTACCAGAGACCTTGTGAAGAATCTGGAGCTTACCAGAGACAAGAAAGACGGAACCAGGGAAAAGATCAGGCTCTCTGAGATTGCGGACTTTGCGGATATGGAATCGCCGAAATCCGTGAACCGTACCGACCAGACCAGATACCTTGCGGTGTCAGCGGCGATCGCGGACGGCTACAACGTGGGCCTTGTGGCTGACGAGGTGGAGCGGGCTCTTGCGGATTATCAGGTTCCGGACGGATATACGCTGGTAATGAGCGGGGAGAATGAGACCATCAACGACGCAATGGAACAGATTTACCTGATGATGCTTCTGGCGGTCGTGTTCATGTACCTGATCATGGTGGCGCAGTTCCAGTCCCTGCTCTCGCCCTTTATCATTATGTTTACAATCCCCCTGGCGTTTACGGGGGGATTCCTGGGACTTATTTTCAGCGGAAGCGAGGTCAGCGTCATTGCGCTTATCGGCTTTGTCATGCTCTCCGGCATTATTGTAAACAACGGCATCGTGCTTGTGGACTACATCAATCAGCTGCGGGAGTCCGGAATGGAAAAAAGAGAGGCGATCATGACGGCGGGCCGGACCAGGCTCCGCCCGGTGCTCATGACCGCACTCACCACGATCTTGGCGCTGAGCACCATGGCGTTCAGCAAGGATATGGGAGCGGATATGGCAAAGCCCATGTCGGTGGTAACAATCGGCGGCCTGATTTACGGAACCCTGATGACACTGTTTGTGATTCCCTGTATTTACGATATCTTTATGCGGGAAAAGAAGCCGGATGATATGGAAATGTCGTAAATCAGGTTTCGCAGGACGAAAGAGGGAGAGGAAATGGAGAAACGGAAACAGACCCTGTCACCGAAAGAGGCCGCTGTTTACCGGGCGGTGCTTGAACTGTTCGAGGAAGGCGCAGATCTCGGCAGCCTTACCGTGTCGGAGATCACGGGAAGAGCAGGGATCGGCAAGGGTACCGCCTATGAGTATTTTTCGGATAAAGAGGAAATGATTGCGAGGGCTCTCTTTTATAATGTGGAGCTGTTCTGCAGGCAGCTTTATGCGGGGCTGTGTGGTGAGAAGTGCCTGTATGACAAGGTAAACTATATTTTGGTGGAGATGGAGAGGCAGCTGACAAAGTCCAACTGCATTTTGCAGCTGATTCATGCGGTATCTGACAATTCCGCCCTGGGCAGGCGTTTTCGGGAGTTGGAAAAGGAGACGGGATCGAAGGAGCGGCCGGTAAACCCTGTAATAAACGTATTGAGGCGGATGCTGGAAGACGAGATCGGCACTGTAGCGCCGATCTCGCCGGAGAAGGAGGCATATCTTGTCATGAGCGTGTTCTCCAAAATTCTGTGTTACGGTATGCTTCTGAAAAACAGGGAATATCGGAAGGAAGAGGCAAAAAGCCGGATGCGTGGCATGGTCTGTGAGGGCGTGTGCCGGGAGGTTCAGGAAGTCAGTTCCGTCTCTCCAGCCGGCGATACGACAGCTGCGCCGCGGCAAGAAGGATGATAAAATACAGAGTAAAATTTACCAGTGGGTTTCTCTCCGGCAGCCCGGAGAGAGCAGGGTGGGAAAAAGTGACTGGAAGCTTTCGTTGACATGATAGAGCATAATTCCCAGGCAGAAGATTGCCCGCAGTCCGTTGAGGCCCGAAAGTCTCTGAGAGCGTCCGCTCTGAGCCTGCGAAAAGTTCTCTGCTGGGCAAAAGATGCTTGTAACTGCGGATGATGTGGGGGAATTCTGATTGAAAAGTCTCACTTCTGGGGGGCTCCTTCCGGTTTTCCCGAGCTTTGAATGGCCGGTTCGCCAGCGATAGATTTTGCTCTTTTTTACAGAGCCGTATCGCTTTAAAGATAGTTTACTACATTTGGCAGGAAATTGGCAAAAGAAACAGAATTATTTACTATAATTAAAAATCGGAAGGGATGTGGAAAATCCTTTCCGGTTTTCTTATATCTTTATCTTTTCCGTCAGGAGGAAAGCTTGCGCAGCTCATATAAAATCGTTATAACATGTTCCATCTGTTCCTCGTTGAACGAATTCAGAATTTCGATTCCCACATCCTTATCAAAACCCTCCCTATGCCCAAGGACAATATAATCAGCCGATATGTTACAGGAGGAGCAAATTTTATAGATCGTTTTGGAGGTCAGGCTTTTTTTGCCTCGTTCCACATCAGCGAGGAAGCTGCTTGATATATCGCATTTTTCACTGAATTTTTCTCGTGACAGGCGCATGGATTCGCGGATTTCACGGATTCTCAGTCCTACCATTAAATTGTAATCTTTTTCCATATCCATAATTGTACCCCGATAAAAGAAAAATACACATGTTTTAAAAAATAGTATAACAATATTTATTACTCTAAAATATATTCTATAGAATATCACAATATACTCTATAGAGTTGACAAACGGAAAATTCGTGCTTATAATAAAAAAGAATCATTTGGTTATACAGAGGAACTATTTATGAAAATCAAAGTGTTTATATGTTCTGAGGATGCATTTTATTGCGAGAAGCTGGTAAATTATTTTAATTCCCATTATTATGATAAATTTCAGTGGAATGTCTATACCCGGTCTGACTATTTGCGGCAGATCTTTGAATCGAATCAGGCGGATCTGATTCTGGTGGGAGAGGAGCTCGAATCCGAGGTTCAAAAGCTGGAACCCAAATTTCTGGAAGGAAAACTGTGGGCATACCTTGCGGAAAACGGGAGGGAACAGGAGGAAGGCCGGTATCTGGAAAAGTACCGCAGGGCGGACCGGATTTACCGGGATCTGCTGGATCTGTATGCAAAAAAGGAGCACGTTCATTACGAGAACATGTCCATTGTCAGCGGAAAAACCGCCTTTATCGCATTTGTTTCGGCGGGAGGGGGAATCGGCGCCTCGACCATTGCCTGTGCCGCGGCAAAGGCATTTTCACAGATGGAGAAGGTGCTGTATCTGAATCTGGAAGACCTGGGCTTTTGCGGACTTTCGTTTGCGGGGGAGGCAAAGCCCGGGCTGGACGAGCTCCTCTACGCCATAAAGAGCAGGAGAAACACCCTGGAACTGAAGATTGAAAGTTCGGTTTCCAGAGACGGCATGGGAACCTATTATTTTAAGGAATGTACCAACCCGATGGATCTGCAGACCCTTTCCCGGGAAGATATCCGGGAACTGCTGAAGGCTATCGAGGCTTCGAAGTCTTACGACAAGGTGATCATTGATCTCGGCAACGGGCTGCACGAAAAGGAAATTATGGTGATGTCCATGGCAAACCGGGTTGTCATGATCATGGATCATGCGCAGATGGCAGAGATTAAACTGGAGCGCTATCTAAAATGCGTGCAGGCCGTGGAGGAGACGAAGAGAGTCGACATTATTTCGAAAATGTGTATTTATTTTAACCGGACCCTGAAGAGCGAACAGCTTCCGGAGCACATTTTACAGATTCGCATAAACGGTGCATTCCCGCTAATCGAGAATGGAAATTATGCGGGTATTGTGGATCGGATTTCCAAAATGGAGCTGCTGCAGAGCATCAAATAAGACACGGGGGAAGCCATATGCCGCAGGAGATACTGAACGAAGCGCGGGAATCTATTCGGAAAAAGATTCTGGAAAACATTAATCTGACCAAAACCACGGACGAAATGCTGGAAGAACAGGTTCGCAGAGAGGTGGACCGGTACTTTGAGGGAAGGTATGTCTCCATTGGGGAAAAGGCCTTTCTGATCGACCAGATCTTCAGCTCCATACGGGGGTTCGGCCTTCTTGACACCATAATAAATGACGACTCGGTAACGGAGGTCATGATCAACGGGCCGAAAGAAATCTTTATTGAGAAGTCCGGCAAGCTGACGGCGCTGGAGGAACATTTTGAGAGCGAGGAAAAACTTCAGGACATCATACAGAGAATCGTCGCCCTTGCGGGAAGGGAAGTGAATCAGGCAAATCCCATCGTGGATACCAGACTGCCGGACGGATCCCGTGTGAACGTGGTTCTGCCGCCGATCTCGCTGAAAGGGCCTATCGTCACCATAAGAAAATTCTCAAAAGAACCGATGACCGTGGAAAAACTGATCCAGTACAAATCGATCACGCCGCAGATTGCGGAGGTGCTAAAGCTCCTTGTGCGCGCAAAATACAATATTTTCATCTGCGGGGGAACCGGATCAGGAAAGACCACCTTTCTCAATGCGATATCCAACTTCATCCCGTCGGATGAGCGTGTGATCACCATTGAGGATTCGGCGGAACTGCAGATTGCCAATGTGGACAACCTGGTGAGCCTTGAGACCAGAAACGCCAACACGGCGGGCGTGGGTGCGGTCACAATCCGGGATCTGATCAAGTCAGCGCTTCGTATGCGTCCTGACCGTATTGTGGTGGGCGAGGTCCGGGGAGCGGAAGCGCTGGATATGCTGCAGGCCATGAACACGGGCCATGACGGCTCCCTCTCAACAGGCCATGCCAATTCCACGAGGGATATGCTGAGCCGTCTGGAGACCATGGTTCTTACCGGGGCTGACGGTCTTCCCCTGGATGCGGTAAGACAGCAGATCGCCTCCGCCGTGGATATCATCGTCCATCTGTCCAGGCTGAGGGACAGATCCAGAAAGACCATGGAGATCACGGAAGTCGTGGGATATGAGAACGGGAGTATCCGGCTGAATCCCCTCTATCGGTTCGAGGAGGACGAGAACTCCACCATAGACAAGGTAAGCGGGGAGCTAAAGAGGACACAGAGCCCACTGCTCAATGATTTTAAATTGAAACTGATGGGCTACAGAGGAAAAATATAGAGGTGGGATATGGATTTCTTTAAAAAGAAAGAGGAATATGAACCGATAGAATCCCTGATCGGCGGAGGGGACGATTACCATGTCTATCGCATGACGGCTGCGGACAGGGCGGCTGCGGGGCTGATCGGCGGGGCGATCGGGGGCGTGGTGTCCTATCTGTTTTTTTACAATGTGATCGTGAGTGCGGCGGCTGTAATCCTGATCGCCGTTCTGGCTCAGGGGATCTATCAGGAGAGCAGGCTGGAGAGGAGAAAGAAAGAGCTGCTTTTGCAGTTTAAGGATCTGTTGGAATCCCTCACAGCTTCCTATGCCACGGGAAAAAACACGCTGGATTCCTTCCGGGATGCCTGGAGCGATCTGGAGCAGATCTATGGCGACCAGTCTGACATTACCAGGGAGCTGGCGATCCTTGTGACGGGTATGGAGAACAACATTAATATAGAAGATTTGCTTACCAATTTTGCCAGAAGAAGCGGCCTGGAGGACGTGGAGAGCTTTGCCGACGTGTTTCGGGTTTCTCTGCGCCAGGGCGCCAACATCAAGGACATTATCGCATCCACCAGGGACGTGATCAATGACAAGATCGAGATCGAGATGGAAATCCAGACAATCCTTGCGGGAAACAAGAACGAGCTGAATATCATGATGGTGATGCCGCTGGTGATTCTGGTAAGCCTTGGAGGAATGGGAAGCGACATGACGGCTGCGGCAAACACACCGGTGAACGTGGTAATCAAGCTGATTGCGCTTGGCATGTTCTATCTGGCCTATCATCTGGGGCGCAGGTTCACGAATATCCAAATTTAGAAGGCAGGAAAAGGAGAGGAAAGATGCAGAGCACGTTTCAGCTTGTCATGCTGGTTCCCACCACGGCGTTCGTTCTGTTCTGGGTGATACTGGCAGGGAAATATGAGGAAAAATTTGAGGAGATCACTTCATCCATCAATTCGGATGACTACTATTTGAGCGAGCTTTTTTTCATAGGGTTCCAGATCATGGAGCTGATCCGTTTTAATATCAAATCGGACGCCTCCCGAAAGAAAATCAAGCTGATGTCCGAGGTATACGGGAAAAAATACGCCGAGTACTATTACTACATATCCGTTGGAGGGAAAATTACATACGTGGTCACGGTGCTGCCCGTCATTTTTCTGCTGGCCCTTCTGGCGAACAATCCCATTGCCCTGTTTTTCGGTGCGGTTCTTGCGGTGATCTTTGTGTGGTATATGAACGAAAGCTTCAAGGACAAGCTGACCGCAAGAAGGGAGGAAATCCTGTCACAGTTCCCGCAGGTATTATCCAAGATGACGCTGCTTGTGAATTCCGGCATGCTTCTTCGGGATGCCTGGAATCTGATCGCCAATCAGTCGGATACCGTCCTGTTTCAGGAGATGCGCATGACTGCGGCCCAGCTGGACAACGGAGTGGCAGAGGCAGCGGCGTACCGCGAATTTGCCGAGCGGTGCGGGATCAAGGAGATTCGGAAATTTTCTTCCATGGTGATCCAGGGACTGGAAAAGGGCGGCTCGGAGCTGACCATGTTTTTGAAGGATATGGCGGACGAGCTGTGGATGGAAAAGCGTAATCTGGTGAAGCAGAAAGGGGAAAAGGCGAATTCCAAGCTGCTGGTGCCGACGGTCATTATTTTTATCGGCATTTTATTTATGATTATGGCCCCCATTATCACGGGGTTATAAGATAAAGCATTCAAGCAAACAAAAGGAAAAGGAGAGGGAAAGATGATGAGAATGTTTTTTCAGATTAAAAAGCTTCAGATGCGGCAGGCATTAAACAGAAAGCTGGAGGAATTACTTTGTGAAGAGGGCGACACGAACTTTGTGTCCATTATCCTGATCATGGTAATCGTGATTGCCATTGCGGTCATTTTTAAAGATCAGCTGACGGCGGCGGTTGAGAACGTGTTCGGCCAGCTGACGGATTTTATCGGCGGCTGATTTTGGGCTTATGGATGCAGGAGTATGACTATGGAGAAAGAAAAAGGAGCGGTCATGGTGGAGGCCGTCATCGTGTTTCCCATTGTGCTGCTTGCGGTTTTTTCCCTGATCTACCTGGGACTGTTTAAGCTGCAGGAGATGGCCATGCTCTACCAGGTACAGCGGGTGGCCCATCAGGGCGCCCATGTCCTGGCAAGCCCGGGCTATCAGACGCTGGGAGATTACGACCAAAAGCAGATTGACTTTTCCTCGGATCCTGCGGATGTGAATGCGTATTACAAGGCGGCCCATGCGGATCTGTTTGTTCTGTACCGGGAACTGTTTGGCTATGGGGCCTGGACCAGTGAGAGCGAGCTGCAGAGCTTTATGGACACGGTGGCGCAGAGCACGCTGATTCTGGCGGGCGGCTCCTATGCGGACAATACCGTAACCATTAACAGGGGGCTTTTTTCCACACAGATTAAGGCCGAGGTGACCTTTCGCTTTCCCACGCCGGGTGTCATGCGGTATTTCGGGTATCCGGACTCTCTGGCATACAAACAGTCCGCAACGGCTGTGGCCATGGATCCGGCTTCTTTTGTGCGCACGGTGGATCTGGCGGGGGACGCCGTCACGGTGATCAGTGAAAAGCTGGGTGTCAAGGGTCAGTTGGATAAGATCATAAACGGGATAAACGAGGTAGTAAAATTTGTAGTTTAGGGGTAGAGAGATGTCAAATTTCTGTAGAAAACACGACGGTGCGGTGGCTGTTTTCCTTACGCTGATCCTGATTCCGACCTTTATTTTCAGCGGCGTGATGATCGACGGCAGCCGGATCCTGGCCAGCAAGAATCTCGTGTCCGGTGCGGGAGATCTTGCGATGAATGCGGCACTGTCCAATTATCATGAGGGGCTGAACCAGGTCTACGGGCTGCTGGCCATGGCGGACAGTGCGTCCGAGGTGGAGAGCATCATGCAGGAATGTTTCGAGATGTCGCTGAATGCCAGCGGTGTGTCTAAGGAGGATTTTGCCAAGGCGCTGGTGTATCTGGAGCTGACCGAGGGCGGGTTTTCGGCTTCCGACATGGTGGATACGGAAATTTATCAGACCGAGGTTTTTAAGCAGGAAGTGCTGGAATACATGAAATACCGGGCTCCTGTAACCATTGTGAACCGCGCCATCAAGAGCAAGATAAATGTTCTGGATACGATGGCCGAGGAGCGGGCCGCGGCGGATGCCGAGCTCAAATTTGAGAAAGAACTGGGAGACGTCCAGGAATTGTTTGACGAGCTGAACGAACTGATTGACAAGCAGAACGAGTATGTGAAAAAGATAGGCACACAGGAGTCTCTGACCCGTCTTTTGTCTGACACGGAAAGTAATTATGACAAAATTACCCTGCTGGCGGTGGCTTATCACCGGATGACGAACTGCAGCGACAGCGATTCCGGAGACATGAAGGGGCTCATGGAGCGGATGGCGGATCTGGCCTGCGATGTGAGCAGCATTGATGCGGGAACGGCCTCCAACCTCATCAAGATGAAGCGTATCGAAAACGCCATGCGGGGACAGAATCCCACGGATCTCCTCGACGGGCTGGAGAAAGACAGCGATGAATATGATGAGGTGCAGAGGCTGATCGATGAGTATGAGAACGCCAAGTCCATTATGGAGGAGGGGATCGAGAACACGGAAAAAACACTGGATGATCTTGTAAAGAAATCCTATTCCGCCATGCACGAGCAGTGGGAATGCGCCAGGGATGGAAAAGAGAACTGCCAGGATATCATTGAGAAAATCGCCAAGATCAGAGACAGGCTCAAGGACTGTAAGGGTAAATTTGAAAACTGGCAGGAAGCGGTGGGGAATTTGTCCAATCCTACAACGAAAGGCGCTTACGAGGAGAGCATTCGGGAAGCGGCGGGGCTTTTCGATAACGATGGTATTATCGGGGAGTTTGAGAACAAGATCAAAAATAATAAGACTTATTTCGAGGAAGTGGAAAGCAATCTGGATCAGGTGACCTTTACCGGATATCGGATCGATTACGACGTGTCATCCAAGGCGGTGTTCATGGGCGAGGCTGATTATGGCCCCATCATTGAGAGCAGCGAGGTGAGTGCGGCAGCAGCGAACTTTATGGACCGCTACCATACGCCGGATGTGATGTCTTTGTCCGTACAGATCGATAAGACTGTGGACAAGCAGGATGCGTTTGTAAAGAAGCTGAAGGAGGAATACTGCAACACGGACAGTAAGGACGAGGCAAGGGCGAAGGAAGAGACCAAGAAGTGGAAGGATAAACTGGATGAAAAAAAGAAGGCGTTAGAAGAATTACTCACCTCTGATGATATCGCCGATCAAAACGTGAGAACCATTGCCGGGGATGCGCTGCCAAGCGTCTGGCTGGGAATTGCGGAGGGAGAAAGCTACAATCAGGAGTCCGTTAAGGCGCAGGGAAGCCTGGAGGACAAAGAATCCAGAAAAGAAGCGGCGGAGAGCGGAAGCGATAATCTGAATCAGGACAACGCCGCCCTGACGGAAATATCCGGCTTAAGCGGAAAGATAGCGGGCGTGGGGGAGGATGTGGCGGAGCCCCTGTTTTTGACGGAGTACGTTATAGACATGTTTTCCCACTATACCATTGACCACAACCGGGACGGAAGTGCGAACAGCGATCCGGAATCCTTAAGCCGGGCCAAGCTGAAGGACAACGCCATTTACCGGGCGGAGGTGGAATATATCCTGTGGGGGAGCTCTGACGTGCGCAGCAACGTAAATATAACGAAGGCCATTATCTTTGCGGCTAATTTTGTCTTTAATATGTCCTTTGCGTTCACAAATTCCACACTGGGGAAGCAGGCCAGAACCATTGCGGCTTTCTTTCCGGTGGGAGCCCTTGGCAAGACGGCCATCAAATGTGCGCTTCTGGCGATCGCAGCCACCATTGAGACCACGGACAACATGATCGATCTGATGGAGGGCAAGCCGGTGCCGCTGATCAAACAGGCGGGGGACTGGGAAACCTGGCTGCCCGCAAATCCGGGAGGGCCTTCCTCGGGGGAGGATTCCGGCTTTACCTATGAGGATTATCTGTGGATCCTGGTATGCGTCAATATGTTTATCCAGGCCCGGCAGACACAGCTTCTGGGAAGGGCCGCAGACTGCATAGAACTGAACCTGACGGAGAAGAAGACAAACAATGCCAACACGCTAAAGCATATGTACACGATGGTTTCCGTGGACGCAACGGTATCCATTGACACGTTTTTCCTGCAGAGGCTGGGAGGCGCCGGTTACGACGTTTCCTATGACGAGGACGCATTTAAGGTGAAATATCATGGAATACAGGGCTACTAGAGAAAAAAGAAAAGGGGAAACGGGCGGTATCACGCTGGAAGCCTCGATTTTCCTGGTGATTTTCATCGTGTTTTATCTGGCTATGATGGATCTGATCCAGATTGCCAGAGCGCAGGTGATTCTGCAGTATGCGGCAAATGAGACGGCCAGGGAGATTTCACAGTACAGTTACGTGCTCACCAAGGCGGGAATCGTGGAAAAACGGGTGAGCACCGCTTCCCAGGCGGCGGCTTTCACCAGCGATGCGGCAAGTCTTCTGGATGATATCGAAGAGGTGGGCAATACCCTCTCCCGGGGCGGGGACGTGATCGGGGCCGCTCAGAATGCGGGGACGCACGTGCAGGACTTTTTCGGAGATCCGGATGCCCTGATGAACAATATCTTTGCCCTCATCAAGACAAAGGGTGCGGATATCCTGAGCAACATGGTGGCTGAGAGCATCGTGGAAGGTGTGGTAAAAGCGCAGATCGAGAATATGTCTTCCAAGAGTGCGGACGAATATCTGGAGGATCTCGGAATCGAAGGCGGCATGTCGGGTCTTGATTTCAGTAACAGCAAGTGGGCGAAAGCGGCCAGCGGCGGCATGCCACAGCTGGAGGTCACCATTGTCTATACCATAGATTTTCATCTGGGAATCATCGAGCTGGAACCAAGGACGTTTAAGGTAAGCGCCAAGACGGCGCTGTGGTGAGAGTATGTATGTTTGTGTGGCGGTTTTCTCAGGCCTTTTGGGATATGTTCTCAATCTCCTGTGTGAGTATGATAGTCGTTGCGACACAGAGACGGAAAGACGCACAAGAGGAAGCTATTTTTTCAAGATGAATAAGGGCAGAGGGATTCTGCTTGCCGGATGCCTTTTGTCGGGTGCGGGGCTTGCCTGGCTCTTTGCCTGGTACGGATACGGCCCTCTCAAGGCGGTGCGCTATCTGCTTCTTCTGTCCGTTTTGTATCCCATTGCGAAGAAGGATGCGGAGGAAAAGATTATCCCCAACAGATGGCTGTTCTATCTCCTGTCTGGCAGGGCGGTTTTGTTTTTGGCCGAGGTGTTCTTTTTTCCGGCGCTGATCTTCGAGAATCTGAAATTTATCCTGCTGGGAGGCGGGGTGAGCGGAGCCATCTTCTTCCTTGCGTATGTACTCTCCAGACATGCGGTGGGCATGGGGGATGTGAAGCTGGTGGCGGTGATCGGAATGTGCCTTGGATTTGGCAGCACGTATCTGGTGATGCTGCTGTCCCTGATTCTGTCCGCCCTGTACGGGGGAATTCAGGTGATCCGCAAAAAAAAGAGCATGAAGGATGAGATTGCGTTTGGGCCGTTTCTGGCAGTGGGCACGTTAATCGTTTTGTTAATAGGAGCATAGGTGAGTTTATGAAAAAGAATCTTTCCATTGTCATGATTGTTCTTCTTGGGCTTGCGTGGTACGTCACATTGTCCACCTGGCTTGGCAATGAAAAAAAATACAATGAGATGATTGCGGAGGCCGGAAGGCTGGAAGAAAAGGGACTGTATCTGGACGCAATCACCCAGTACGAGGAGGCCAGAGGAGTAAAAGGGGAAACGCTGGAGCTGGAGGAATCCATTGCGGACAATTATCTGGCGATGGGAGACTATAAGGAATACCGCAAGAAGCTGAACGGGATTCTTGCGTCTTTTGGGCCCGTGGAGAAGGACGTGACAAAGCTCTATGAGTTCACGAAGGAAAATTTTTCCGAGGACAGTGTGATTGATCTGGTCAGCGGCCTGTATGAGAAGTATCCGGACAGCGAGGTTGTCCTGCGCTATTACGATGAGGTGAAGGGAAAGTATGTGGAGCGCACCTGTGTCTACGAGGGGATAGAGGACTTTGCGGGGAGTTATGCCGTTTACTCCCGGAATGGAAAAAAGGGGCTGATCGGACTGGATGGAAAGGTGGTCATAGAGGCTGTCTATGACGAGATCGGGTTTGACGGAAAGGATGAGAAGGCAATTGCGGTGAAGGACGGCGGCGACTGTTACTTCATCAATCAGAAGGGTTACAGGACAAAGATGCCGGAAGAGGCTTATGAGTCGCTGAGTGCGGCTTCCCAGAACCGGATTGTGGCCAAAAAGAACGGGAAGTACGGGTATCTGGATAAGAACTTTAAGGAAAAGACGGAATTTGTCTATGACGGGGCGACACTGATCTGCGAGGGAGTGGGAGCCGTAAGGCAGAACGATAAATGGGCGCTGATTGACAGAAAGGGAGAGCTGATCACCGAGTTTGTCTTTGACGGGATTGCCCAAAACAGCAGAGGAATCTGCAGCGTGAATAAAAAGATCGGCGTAAGGCAGGGCGAGAGCTGGTTTTTCGTGAATGAGAAGGGGGAGCGGACGTCACAGCAGGTTTACGAAGCGGTCAGGGCCTTTGAGTCGGACGGAATGTGCGCAGTGTGCATGGATGGAAAGTGGGGATTTATTGACAGGGAGGAGAACCTGAAAATCGCCTGTGCCTATGAAGAAGCCAGATCCTTTACCGCAGGCTATGCGGCCGTTAAGAAAAACGGGATCTGGGGATATGTTGACGAAAAGGGAAGTATGGCGGTTTCACCTGTTTTTGACGGTGCGGGGCTCATGACCAGGGAGGGAGTCGCCCCGGTTTGCCACGGGGATGCGTGGACCCTGATACAGCTTAAGATCATGGATTAAGAGAAAGGCATGGATACTTCAGATGAATTTGAATTTCAGACAACAGAGTGTGGGTGAGACGACTTATCTGGTTTTTGATTTGGAGGACGGTCTTGTGATCGATACCTTTGCCATGAATATGATGACGCACAACCGCATCGGAAATATTGTTCCGACTCAGATCGTCCAGATCAACGAGAAGAGACAGGCGCAGTTCAACATTACCGGGCTGATGAAGATCAACAGCCGGATGTCCGTGGTAAGGCCAAAGAAGGAAGTGCTCATGGTCTTTAACAGTATTTTGAATGCGTTTGAGGAGGCGGACGCCTATATGCTGGATATGGATCACCTGCTTTTGGACTGGGACCACATTTATATGGACCGTGAGGGAAACAGCCTGCTTCTGTACCTTCCCTTTGACCACGGATTTGTGAGAGACAAAATGGACTTCCTGCAGGAGGCGGTGAGCAGGATCCAGCCGGATTTTCAGGAAAAGGATCCCTATCTTTTTGATATCTTAAATGCTTTCAGCCGGGGGGCTGTTCAGAAATTATCTGATTTCAGGGAATTAATCAAAAAGAGCGCCGGACCGGTACCGGATGAGAGCGGAAAGGAGGTCAGAGCCGCACAGGCAGAGACTCCCCCGGAAAGCCGTTCCTTGGAGAGCCCGAGGAGAGAAGATATGTCTGCTCCGAAGGCGCCTTTGAAGACGCCGGATCAGACGCCGGTTCCGGTTCCTGAGAAGAAGCGGCAGGGCAGCCCTTCCGCCGCCTCCCGGATTCCCGTGATCAATATCCCGGGAAGAGAGCCGGGGGCAAAACCGAAGTCAGAGGAGCAGGAAAAACCGGCAGTGCCAAAGCCTCCGAAAAAGGCAAAGGCGGAAAAAAAGGGATTTTTGAGTTCCTTTGCCGTGCCGAAAAAGCAGAAGGAGAACAAGCTGTCTGTCGCTGTGCCCAAAAGTACAGAGATCCCCGAAAACAGGCAGGCGGCGGAGCCGGACGCCTCTGGCAGGGGCCGGGACGATATGTACGAAAGCTACGAGAGCACGGTGCTTATGGAGGAACCGGCGCAAAGGCGGGATTCGGAGCCGGAGGGCACGGTGCTTCTGGAAGAGGAGGGCACGGTGTGGCAGATATCCGCAAGGCTGGTCCGCAGACAGGGCGGATTTACCTACCGCATTGACAGGGACCGGATAACGGTGGGATCCGGGATGTCCGCAGATATCCGTATAGAGGATAACCATGCGGTCAGCCGCAGCCATGCACTAATTCAATATGTAAACGGCGAATTTTATATAGAGGACAACCAGTCAAAGAACGGAAGCTTTTTAGACGGAAAGCGGCTGCAGCCGGGAGCGAGGGAGCTTCTTTCCGACGGAATGGTGGTAAGGCTTGCCAATGAGGAGTTTGAATTTTTCAGGGACTGAGAAATACGAGGGGGCATGAAAGTGAAGAAGAGAAATTTTACAAAGAGATTTTGGGCAATGGCGCTTTTCGCACTGCTGCTTTTGGAAAATGGAACCCGGGTCTGCGCAGCCCCTGCGGGCAGCCTTTTGCAGATTTTGACAGATGCGCAGGAGATTGTGTCCTATATAGAATGTGACGGTGCCGTCACTTCTGCGGATGCGCAGGTGGCGCAGTACCCCTGTGAGAGCGTGGAGGTGGGAGGGCCGGAAAGCATTCGCGTGCATACGGTTATTCTGCTGGATAATTCGCTCTCCGTAACGGAGGACAACCGCAAACGGATCAGGGAGATTTTGAGGCGGTATGTCGGCAATTTGCCGGAAAACGAGGTGGTAAGCCTTGCCACGTTCGGCGAGGATCTGCAGTTTTTGGCTGAAAAATCGGGAGATGAGGATGAGCTGACCGGATGGATTGACGCAATCGAGTTCCACGATCAGGATACGTATCTCACGGACTTTTTATATCAGGCGCTGGAAAAAATAGAGAAGGATCCGGAGTATACGCGATTTATCGTGATCTCGGACGGGGTGGACAATAAGGCCATCGGCATCACCAAGGAAGAGCTGACCGACAAGCTGAAAGAGACGTCCCGGCCCGTTTATACCATAGGGCACAAGTATGGGGAGAATTCCGATCAGCTGAAAAACATGTTTGCCCTGTCCCGGATCACGAACGGGAAGGAACAGCTGATAGAGGATTTTGAGGATACCGCTCAGATTGCGGATGAGATACATGACTTTTCCAATGTCTATTCTCTTCGAATGGATATCCCGCAGGAAGTGATGGATGGTGCGGGCAAAAGCGTTCTGCTGAATATTCACGGCAGGGCGGGAGATCTGGAACTGACCGGCGAGGTTTCCATGCCCTTTGGGCTGGCGGAAAAGGAGCCGCAGCCAACGCCGCAGCCGACTCCGCAGCCGACGCCGAAACAGACTCCGCAGCCGACCGCAGAGCCCGAGCCTGTACCAACTCCGGATCCGGTCAATGAATCTTCCGGGGCGGATCCGGTCAAATTGGCGGGACTTGTGATCCTGATTCTTGCGGTGGCGGGCTTTTTCGTTTATCAGAAAAAGGGCAGGGACGGTAAGAAGGATAAGCCGCCGAAAGAGAAAAAAGCCGCGGGGAAACCCAAAGCTGCAAAACCCGTGGCCGAACAGCCGGTGCCTGCGCAGGAACCCGCCGGGGATGAGACGGTGGTTCTGGACGGAAGGTATCTGCTTGTCCTGCGGGATCGGGCGAATCCGGAACGGATCTTCCGCTATCCCATGGATCAGCATGTGGTGGTGGGACGCAATACGGACAAGGTGCAGATCGCCATCGATTACAGCCGGACCATTTCGGGACAGCATTGCGAGTTTTACGTAAGGGGCGGCCGTTTCTTTCTCCGGGACATGGGATCCGCAAATCACACCTGTCTGGGCGGACGCAGGATAAACGGCGAGGCGGAGGTTTCATCGGGAAGTATCGTCAGGCTGGGAGAAGTGGAGTTTAGCGTGGAGATCATGCCAATCTGACGGGAAGCGGAGCTTGAAATGAATGAAAAAACCATAGCAAGAAAACAGCCTGCTCTTCACTTTCTTACTGAGATGCTTTCGGATGCGGGAATCTTAAATCGGATCAATCAGGATGCCTGCTGTGTCCGGATCATGAGAATTGACAGCCATACGCTGGTACTTGCGGCAGTGTGCGACGGGGTGGGAGGCATGGAGGATGGCGATTATGCCAGCAAAAGTACCATTCAGTTCCTAAATAACTGGTTTGATTATACGGTGAGCCGGGAGGTTTGCGGAAAAAGCCAGGAAGAGATTCTTTTGTATCTTCAGGAGGAAATGGAACGATGCATCCAGAAACAGAATGGTTTGATTTTTGATTATGCGAAGGAACGGGGGATCCGGGCAGGCACCACACTGACATTACTGGTTATTGTGAACCGGGAGTATATCACGGCCCAGGTTGGCGACAGCAGGGCATATTGCGTGAACAACGGTCTGCATCAGCTCACCGAAGACCAGAGCCTGATCGCACAGGAGATAAAGGCGGGGCGTCTGTCCCCGAAAGACGCAAAGCATGACAGGAGACGCAACATTATTCTGCAGTGCGTGGGTGCGTCGAAGCGGTTACAGATTGTCTATCAGAGGGGAACCGTCATGGAAAATGACGTGTTTTTCCTCTGTTCCGACGGTTTTATTCACGAATTGGAAGACGAGGAAATCGGGGAATTTTTCAGGCCGGAGTCTTTAACGGATCGCACATCCATAAAGAAAAGCCTGAAAAAAGCGGTCGCACTGGTAAAGGAGAGGGGAGAAAAAGACAATATAACGGTTATCTTGATCCGGGTGCGGGAGGATGTGCAGGAGGGCGGGGCGGAGCATCCTCGGCGCTGAAAAGCTTCGCAGAACTTTTTTCATAGGAGGGGTACGGATATGTCGGATTTGTCAGGAAGTCAATTACTGTTTTACGGAGGAATTGCGGTTATGATTCTTGCTGCCATGCTTGCGGGGTTATGCGCCGTGTTTTTTGCCATTCAGGGTAAGAGGCTTGGGAAAAGGCTGGAACAGGAGTACGGGAAACCGCTGTCCTGAACTTTCGGAAGGCTTAAGGACTTCATCTAATAATGAGGGTGTCATCCCAATAGGGAAAAGAGGAACGATTCATGTCACAGATCATTGCGGGTGTTTATGAAATACAGAATAAAATCGGAGCCGGAGGAGGAGGGGTCGTCTATCTTGGCCGTCACCTGCGGCTTGACAAGCCGGTGGTATTGAAGGCCGATAAGCGTACGCTTGCCGCAGGGATTGAGACTCTGCGGCGGGAAGTGGACATGCTAAAGGGCCTCAGCCAGACTTACATTCCGCAGGTATACGATTTCGTCCAGGAAGACGGCGTGGTGTATACGGTCATGGACTACATCGAGGGGGAGAGCTTAGACAAGCTTCTGGCCAGGGGACAACGTCCCGCCCAGCCGGAGGTGATCCGGTGGGCGGATCAGCTCCTCCAGGCTCTTGTGTATCTCCACGGCCAGCCGCCCTACGGAATTCTCCATGGGGATATCAAACCGGCAAACATTATGCTTCGGCCGGGAGGCGATGTCTGCCTGATTGATTTCAATATCGCCCTTGCGCTGGGAGAGGACGGTGCGGTAAAGGTCGGTTTCAGCAGGGGGTATGCGTCCCCGGAGCATTATGGAGCGGATTATATCAGGCAGAACCGCCCGGCTGCGGTGGGGCAGGCTTCCAGCATTCGAACCGACAGCCGAATCCGGAAAAGCGAAGAGACACAGACCGTTGCAGATGCGGACAAAACAGTGACCCTTCCGGCAACAAGCCGGGGAACGGGATCTTCCGTCTCCGCTTCCGGAAGCACCGCCAGCAAAAAGAAGGGACTGATGCTGGATGTCCGTTCGGATATTTACAGCCTTGGGGCCACACTTTACCATATGATCTCCGGAATACGTCCCGAACAGGACGCCCGCAGGGTGAAGCCACTGGGAGCGGACATCTGCAGCCCGCAGGTCTGGTTCATTTTGGGGAAAGCCATGGCGCCCGACCCGGAGGATCGCTATCAGTCCGCTGAAGAGATGCGCCTGGCTTTTTTGCAGCTTCACAGGAAGGATAAAAGGGTCATTCGGCGCAAAAGGCAAATAGCGGCAGCGGCAGCGTCGCTTGCCGCCCTGTTTCTGTTTGGGGGTTCCTGCTCCTTTGTGGGGCTGAAACAGCTGGAACAGATTCAGACAGCTCTTGCTCTCTCGGAGTATTCCGCAGGCGCCCTTTCCCAGGGGGACGTGACCGGGGCGGTCCGGCAGGCAATGCAGGGTATTCCGGATGGGAAAAGTCCTCTGGAAGCCCCTGCAACGCCTCAGATTCAGAAAGCGCTTACGGATGCGCTTGGTGTCTATGAGCTTTCCGATGACTTCAGGGCTCTTGATGCGGTTTCGCTTCCGGCGGCTCCGTTTGGTATCGCCGTGTCCCCGGCGGGTTCCCGTTTTGCCGCCGTCTATGCTTATGAAGCGGCGGTGTTTGAGACAGATACGCAGAGGGAAATTGCAAGACTCCCCATTCAGAATTCCGCTCTGGCTGATCTGATTTTTCTGGACGAGACCCGGATCGTCTATGCGGGGGAAGCGGGCGTGAGCGCCTATGACCTGGATACGCAGAGCGTTTTGTGGGAGGGGGATGTGGCAACGAACCTGTCTCTCTCCGGAGACGGGGAGATTGTGGCGGCAGTGGACCGGGATGCGGCTCATGCCCTGCTTTACCGTATATCCGACGGGGAGAAAATAGGAGAATGCTCCTTTGGGGATCTTCATCTGCCGGTGGCGGTCAATGATAGTTTTGCGGATCCCGGGAACTACGTGTTTGAACTGAATCAGGATGGGAGCCTGCTTGCGGTGAGCTTTCAGAACGGCGGGCTCACGGTTTTTGACTGGAGGAGTCCGGAAAACGACAGGATCCTCTATGAGGAATCGGATTATCAGCAGTTTGAGGGAGGGTTTTGCGGCAAATACTTTGCCTTTACTGCGGAAAAAGGCGGGGAAGCGCTGTTTGCGCTGATTGACACCGAAGAGGATGTCTATGTGGGAGGTTACGAGTCCGCCGATCCTCTTCTGCTTCAGGTGGATGAGACGGGAATCTGTCTTGCGGATGGCAGCCTTCTGGTTCGTCTGGATCCGGACACCATGGAGGAGAGGGAGCTTGCCTACACGGGCAGCGTGCCGATCACGGCTTTTTCGGCAACCCGGGAGCATGTCCTTGCGGCAACGAATGACGGATGTTTTTCCTTTTTTGACAGCGGTGCGAACCGGATGTCAACGGAAAGCGCCGCTGAAAACTGTGATTTTGTGGAGCTGGAGTCTGGCTATGCGTTGGTGGGAAATAGAAGCCAACCGAACCTTCGGCTTCTTCAGCTGGAAGACCACAAAGAGGCGCAGCTTCTTTCCTATGACGCCCGCTATCCCCACAAGGAAGCGCGCATCAGCCAGGACGGCAGGCGGGCAATGCTTTTTGGCCCTCAGGGCTTTTGCATTTATGACATGGAAGGAAATCTTCTGGTGAAGGAGGAACTGCCGGATGAAGCGCATATCTATGACCAGCAGTTTCGAAAGACCGGGGAGGGATCCTGGCTCGAGGTGATCTGGTACGACGGAACCGTATGCTGCTACAGTGCGGAGGATGGCAGGATGATTTCGAAGGAACGGGGACAAGAGCCGGAAAAGGATCTGTACGAGGAGTTTTTCACGGACAAATACAGAATTGAGTCTTCCCTCCATGACGCACCAAAGGTATATGAGAGGGATTCCGATCAGCTGGTGGCAACTCTTGAGGAGGATTCCTATCTCACCTATGTGACCCAGGTGGGAGAATCTATCATTACGGAATATATCAGTGCGGCAGGGGAGCGGTACGGCCTGCTGTTGGACGAAGAATTTCAGAAGCTGGCTTATCTGCCGGGCCTTTGCGATGTGTCAGGGGATCAGCTGGTGTTTGACTATAAATCCGGGAATTTGCGGCAGAGCCGCTTATATTCCCTCCAGGAGCTCATTGCTCTTGGGGAGACATACCTACAAAACAGTTCGAAGGAGGAAAGGAGGATTTCCTGAAATGAAATCCATCAAACGAGGGCTGGCAGTGTTTCTGGCAACGCTGCTGATTATGCCCACACTGCCAGTATCGGCACAGGAACCGCCTGATAAGACGGTAATCGAGGCGGATCATTTGAATCCGGGGGATAATGCCCCGGATGCGGGAGGAACCGAAAACAACCAGACCGGTTCCGGCCAGGAGGACGAGGCGGATCAGCCGCAGGGCACATCCGCCCCGGAGGCCTCTCCGGAGGAGACGGATCCTTCGCAGCCATCCGGGACTCCGGAAGAGACGCAGCCGCCAACCCCGGAAGAATCTCCGGCAGGGACGGCTGCTCCGGAGGAAACGCAGACACCGGATGCGGTGACTTCGCCGGATGCGTCGCAATCCCCGGATGCCACACAGGCTCCCGCAGATAGCGCATCCCCGGAGGCGACCGACGCACCGGAGGCTTCTGCAACGCCCACGACGGCCATTGTACCGGATGCGTCCGCTTCCCCTTCCGAAACGCCTGCGGCAACACCGTCAGGCAATCCGACGGCAACACCGTCGGGAAGTCCTGCGGCAACACCGTCAGGAAGTCCCACGGCAACACCGTCGGGAAGTCCCGCGGCAACACCGTCAGGAAGTCCCACGGCAACACCGTCGGGAAGTCCCACAGCGACACCGTCAACCAGTCCGACGGCAACACCGTCAGCAACGCCTTCCCTGGAGGATATGGAGATTGACGAGGTTCGTTACAACACAGGAAACCATGTGTGGAGCGTGGTGAACCGGGAAGCTTTTGACCTGGGAGCCGGGGATGCTTTCTTTGAGGAGGACGGCGACTTCACCATCAATATCCCGGAGGAGAACCCTTTCTTCCCTTACGAGGTACAGTTTATCTATGAAGACGAGGCTACAAACGAGTGGTTCATGAATCCGGACGACACGGTAGAAATCGGAGGGCATACCTTCCATGTGTCCGCATCTTTTGACGGAAACGCGGTGACCCAGATGAGCCTTAACGTGGCCGGGGATACGGTGATCGTGTGGCCGGAGGAGAAAGAGTTTACGGATGACGGGGATGGGACGATGGAGAATTCCCTGCTGCCGCTTACAGAGAGATACCTGAATGCCGATTTGACGGCTTTTACTCCGGCAGAGCTTACGATGGTTTCCTTTCACTCTATTTTCACCGGTGATAAGGCACTTACAGATACAGACAAAGTAGTCTGGAAACAGGACGGAGACGATTATACCATAAGTCAGTCAGGAGACAGGATCGACTTAAGCTCATCCTCGGGCACATGGGAAATGATCGTGGGAGAGGCTGACCAGCTCGCAGGCGATAATATTCGTTACAGAGTATCCTTTCGTACAAAGTATGCGGGAAGCTGGCTGAATGCCGAGGCCTATAAACAGGACAGTGCTGGAAACCGCAACAGCGTTCTGTCAGAAAGCTCCCCTGACTACTATGGCTATGATAAAGAAAGCCGTAGATTAGACATTTATACAGCAGCCGGCAAAATGAAGGATTCGAATAAGGTTTTTATAAGTTTAAGTATCAATCCCTCGGTTTTCGGCAATACGCTGTTTGATCACTTTAAGATTTATGAAGGGAAACACGAATCACCGTCCGAGGCTATGGCGGCAGCAGATCTGACAGGTCAAATCTGCAGTTCGGACATGACACAGGTAAATGCCGGTTATGAGGTGGAAGAGAGGGAAAAATGCGGGATTACCATGGTAACGTTTGATGCCGGCGGGGATGTGACGGGCTGTCTGCCCTTTGATCTGTGTGTTTACCCTCGGGATAATTATATCAGTTGCGAACGTCTGTTTGAAAGAACGGGATCCGGGAGAAATTATGTGACTTCTCACACTTCCACGGAAATATCTGATGGATGTGAATACCGCACAGTTACCTTAAAGCCTGGATATGCGGCGAATGATACGTATTATCAGACCATGGAATACTATAAAGCCGGAGCCGGCAGTCCGTCGGATGTAACGGCAGCTTATGTGGGTCAGTTCTCATCGATAGCGGATGCCGTTTCCAGGGGGGCCATCGATATCAAAGACGCCTTGTTTAGTTCGGACTACAGTACAGCAGGCTACGGAGCCGATTACAGTCAGGGTGTTTATTTTACAATTTTTGTGGGGGCAGATGGAGCATCTGACCAGGAGATTTACTATTATAATATCAAAACGCAAGCCCAGAAAATAAGCAATTCGATACAGTGCGAGAGCTTGTTTGAACGGACGCAGACAGGGAGAGATTACGTAAATTATTCAGCTACAACAAATCATGTGGATGGATGTTACAATCGACTTGTTATGTTGAAGGAAGGGTATGCGGTTGACAGGACTTATTACCAGACCATGACTTACTATAAAGGCGGGGTCAGCAGTCCGTCAGATGTGACGGCGGCATATGTGGGCCAGTTTTCCTCGATAGCGGATGCCATATCAATGGGATCGGCGGATATCAAAGATTCTTTGTTTGGTACAGACTACAATACAGCAGGCTACGGAGCCGATTACAGTCAGGGTGTCCACTTTACGGTTTTTGTAGGAGCGGATGGAGCGGCTGATCAGGAAATTTACCACTATAACATAAAAACAGAGGGTTACGTTCCCCCCGCACCGATACTGGGAAGCGGGACAGATGTAACCTTTACGGGTCTCAAAAATAGAGATGGAGATGAGATTGACTGTTATATCACTACCTCCAATGATTCTTATGGTGAAAAAAATTACATAACAATTTTAGTGGGAGACGATGCCGATCTGACCAAGCTGGCTCCAAAATTTACTGTTTCTAAGGGAGCGACTTTGCATGTGGATGGAAGCAGTGAGCCGGAAGTCAGCGGTGAAAGCTATCATGATTTTTCCAAAGGTGCCGTGCATTACGGGGTATCTTCGGAGGATAAGAAGAATTCCAGAAATTACTGGCTGCAGATTCTTCAGGCGGATAGCAGTATGGGAGAGCTTTACATTAACAGTTTGGAGGATGAAGACGCAGAAACCAGAGTGGAAGGCGGTGTAGTCTATTCAAAGAGAGAAATGCTTTTGGATGGCTATCACGGTTATAAACACGATATCCTTGTGATAAACAAGGGAGCCGGACCGATTCCCGCTCTGAGCGTGGAACTGAAATCGGATGTCGTGCAGCTGGACGAATATTGGACGTTAAAGGGAAATCACGATCTGGAAGGCATGAGCACGGTAAATAAAGATACCTCTTATGGTGAACTGCCTAATTTGGCCAAGATACGTATTACGGCAAAAGAGGATGTGGCGGCAGGGGCGGACGTATCGGGTACGCTGACGTTCAAATCAGGAGATACGGTATTGATGATACTGGAATTAACCGGTACGGTTGGCGACCCCAGTATAACGACGACGGACATTCCGCAGTCGGTAAAATATGTTCCATACGGTCCGTTGATTTTGAACAGCAATAAGTATTACAGCTGGAATAGGGTTAGCTATGCGCTGGAAGACGGTGTCCTCCCGGCCGGAGTGGAGGTGAAGGCAAACGGTGAGATCTACGGCGTGCCCACTGAGACAGGTGACTTTACTTTTACCGTGCGCATGGATAACAGTTCTGAATATTTCAAATCAAGTTATATGACCTATACGCTGACAGTCCTTGAAAACACCGATACAAACGTGGACAATTCCACGGATTCGGGATATGATGTGACTCAGCGCGTGCAGGACATCTACATCAGCGCGTCGGGCAGTCCGGACTTGTCGGAGGAAAGTCGTACCTTTGTGTCACAGGGTATTTACGATGAATTCCGATATGTGTTCCTTGACGGTGTGAAGCTGACGGAGGGGCAGGATTACACGTCCGCATCCGGAAGCACCCGAATCACCATCATGTGGCAGACGCTCCTTTCCGGAAGCGCAAGCACGCCGGGCACCCATACGCTGGGCGTTGAGTTCCGTAACGGGGAGGATGAGGTTCTAAAGAAAGCCGCACAGAATTTTGTGGTGGAAAAAGAGAATGGCAACGGCGGCGGTTCCGATGATGACGACAACACAGGAGGAAGTTCGGATGCCGGAAGCTCAGATGGAGGAAGCGGTTCCGACTCTGGCAGCGATAACGGTACAAACACCGGTGCTGATAACGGAAATGCCGGCGCTGCGGCAGGCGGCGCAGGAACCGGTCTGGGCGGAACAAATACCGCAGGCGGTAAGATTGCAGGCAATGGTGCCGCGGGCGCACAGGCAGGGGCCGCAGTGACGGGAACGGCTTCCACTGTGACTTACACGGTGGAACAGGGGGATACTCTGTGGAAGATCGCCGTGAAGTTCTATGGGGAAGGCTCTTACTGGCAGAAGATTTATGCTGAAAATGCAGCCGTGATTGGCGGCGATCCCAACAGAATCTATGCGGGACAGACGCTTACCATTTATTTAAACCAGGGAGATGGCAGCGTGATGGAAGGCGCATCGGCTGATACGGCAGAGGGTACGGCGGGAAATTATTATACCGTACAGGAAGGCGACAATCTCTGGAAAATAGCCTTAAAAGTTTATGGCAGAGGCTGGCGGTGGAGACGGATTTATGAGGCGAATATAGACTCGCTTCCGGATCCCCAGAGCATTTACGTGGGTCAGGTGCTCCTGATTCCGGACTGATAAAATAAAAAAGCCTGTAGGGCGGGCTGTCACGCCGCCTTACAGGCTTTTTTGCGTTTGATGTATTTCCCTCTGGCCTTATTCCTCATAAGCTGTTACAATAGTACCAAATTCAGAGGCGAAAGGAGTATGTCTTAAATATGGAACAAAATAAAAAATGGTGGAAGGAAAGCGTGGTCTACCAGATCTATCCCCGGAGCTTTATGGACAGCGATGGCGATGGGATCGGGGATATCAGGGGGATCATGCAGAAACTGGATTATTTAAAGGAGCTTGGAATTGACGTGATCTGGCTCTCTCCGGTGTACCAGTCTCCCAACGATGACAACGGCTATGACATCAGCGATTACCAGGCGATCATGAAAGAGTTCGGAACCATGGAGGACTTCGATCAGATGCTTGCGGCGGCTCATGAACGGGGGATCCGCATCATGATGGACCTCGTGGTAAACCATACCTCGGACGAGCACAGGTGGTTTATGGAGAGCCGTAAATCCAGGGAAAACCCTTACCGGGATTATTACATCTGGAGGGAGGGAAAGGACGGGAAGGAGCCGAATAACTGGGGTTCCTGCTTCAGCGGCCCGGCCTGGAAATACGACGAGGCCACGGATATGTACTTCCTGCACCTTTTCTCGGAAAAGCAGCCGGATCTGAACTGGGATAACGAGAAGGTCAGGGAAGAAGTCTTTGCCATGATGCGGTGGTGGCTCGACAAGGGAGTTGACGGCTTTCGGATGGATGTGATCAGTATGATCTCCAAAGTGCCGGGACTGCCCGACGGGCCCAAAGGGGAGGGGGCTCTTTACGGCGATTTTGGCCCTTATGTCATTAACGGTCCTCATGTTCACGACTATCTGAGAGAAATGCGGGAAAAGGCGCTTGCCCCCTATGATACCATCACGGTGGGAGAGACTTCGGGGGTTACCGTGCAGGAAGCGGTGAAGTTTGCTGCAGATGATGAGAGCGAGCTGAACATGGTGTTTCAGTTTGAACAGAACGATCTGGACGGCGGGGAGCATTCCAAGTGGAACGAAAACAAGATTTATCTTCCTGACCTGAAAGCCGTGCTGGAGAGATGGCAGACCTATTTGGAGGGAAAGGCTTGGAACAGTCTGTATTGGAATAATCACGATCAGCCGAGAGTCGTATCCAGGCTTGGAAATGACAGTGGAGAATACAGGGAGCTTTCCGCCAAGATGCTGGCGCTCTGCCTTCATATGATGAAGGGAACGCCTTACATCTATCAGGGGGAGGAGCTTGGGATGACCAACGTGCCTTTTGGGGGGCTGGAGGATTTCCGGGATATTGAGAGTATCAACGCTTATTGCGAGTATACGAAAAATAATCTTGTGGATGGGGAGGAGATGCTGAGATTTCTCAGATATAAGAGCAGGGACAATGCCAGAACCCCCATGCAGTGGGAGGAGACGTCAAACGCTGGTTTTACAAAAGGCGTTCCCTGGATTATGGTAAATCCCAATTACAAGGAAATTAATGCGAAAGAGCAGCTCGAAAGGGATTCCTCCGTTTTCCGCTTCTATCAGAGACTGATTCGGCTGCGCAAGGAGAACCCTGTCATTGTGTACGGCAAGTTTGAGCTTCTGATGCCAGAGGATGAGGAGATCTTTATGTACACAAGAAGCTATGAGGGAGAAAAGCTCCTTGTGATCTGCAATTTCAGTCAAAAAGAGCGCAGAATTTCCATCCCTCAGGAATTTGCGGGAGGGGATATTTGGATTTCCAATTATGGGGATCCAAAGGCGGAAGAAGAGATTTCCTTAAGGGCCTACGAGGCTCTGGTTCTTTGCGGCAAATAAATTCTCCCAGGCGGTATCGCTTCCTAAGGCGGGCAGGGAGGCCGCTGAGATGGAGGACTCCCATTTTACTTTTTCATAAGGAAAATTACGCAGGCAAGCCCTAGAAGGAGCTGAACCAGCGGCATGGTGCCCCACACTCCGTCAAGGCCAAGCAGCAGCGGCAGGAGGAAGATTACCGCCAGGGTCAGAAGCGCTTCCCCGTATACAAGAAAGCTGGAGCGCAGCAGCCGCTTTGTGGCATAAAAATAGGAGATGGCAGGTTTGGTCAGGCCGTACATTGCCATGACCAGGGCGAAAGCCGGGGCTGAGCGCAGGATCAGCCGGGCCGCCTCTTCGGAGGTGCCGTAAAATGCGGGAATATGCCTGCGAAGAAGATAGACAAGCGCACCGCTCAGAACCCCGAGAAAAATGCCCAGGGAAAAAGTCCAGCGGGTATAGTTTTTTAGAGATTTCGTATCGCCGCTTCCCTTGGAATGGCTCAGAAGCGGCTGGCTTCCATCGCTGATGCCCTGCACCAGAAGTTCCATAAATGACACCAGGTAGGCGAGCACGGCATAGGCGCTGACAGCTTCCTCCCCTCCGTATTTAAGGCATTGCAGGTTCATGAAGATAATAGTGATGGATGGCAGGTAGGTCAGTCCAAAGGGAGAGGCCGCCACCCTTAATATAGAAGAAACGGCTTTCCCATCCGGTTTCATATTCCGGAAAGGTATCCTGTTCTTTTTCCGAAGATAGAAAGCAAGGCAGAGTGCCAGGGTAACGCTCTGACCGCAGACCGTTGCCATGGCGGCTCCGAAGAGCTCAAGACCAGCCAGCAGAACCAGGTAATAATCCAGGGCTATATTGATCAGGCATCCGCAGCCCATAGAGCACATGGAATAAAAAGCAGCGCCGCGGCAGCGCATCAGGGGAATGCTTCCGCTTGCGAGAACCTGTATGACGCCTCCGAGAAGCATATAGGAAAGATAGGTAAGGGCGTGGCCGTGAATGACGCCCTCTGCGCCGAGAAGGGTAAGCAGGGGGCTTCCTGCCAGATACAAAAAGGCTGTGAGAAGAAGCGAGCTGACAAAGAGAAGGAAAAAAGCGTTTCCTTCCATTTTGTCTGCGGCCTTTTCGTTTCCTGCGCCCAGATTTAAGGAAACCATGACGGAAGCGCCCATTCCAATTCCCGTCCCGAGGGCGATAATCAGGGCAACCAGAGGCCAGGCAATGTTGATGGCCGCAAGGCCGTCATCGCCCATAGCCCTTCCCACAAAAATTCCATCCACGATGGAGTAAATTCCTGTCAGAAGGAAGGACAGGGTGGATGGAAGGATAAATTTTAGATATTTTTTTCCCATGGCAAGCCTCCTGTATTAACATCTATTCCTCTATTTAAACCAGAAATCGCCAAAAAAGTCAATATTGCTTGCATATCCTAGTAAAATAGTAGTATAATAGGACAATGAGCCGGTATCGCAGACAGAAGATGTGATATGCAGGAGAGACAAGTTTGAAAAGAAATGTTCAGGCTGTCTATCGGTGCGGTGCCGAAGGCAGAGTCAGCGGTATGCAGGAGGTATAAGGATGAAGATATCTACGAAGGGGAGATATGCGCTGCGTCTGATGCTGGATTTGGCGCTTCACAGTAATAACGGGCCGGTGAGAATCAAAGACATTGCAGCCCGGCAGGATATTTCCGACAAATATCTGGAGCAGATTATATCGAACCTGAATAAGGCGGGATACGTCAAGAGTATCCGGGGACCACAGGGAGGCTATAAACTGACGAGGGATCCTGCCTGTTATACGGTGGGAATGATTCTGCGGCTCACGGAAGGATCCCTGGCTCCTGTGTCCTGTCTTGAAGATGAGGTTAATCAATGCGGACGGCAGGAGGGATGTGCCACGCTAGAGCTCTGGAAGCAGCTGGATGAGGCCATCAAGGGAGTGGTGGATAATGTGACGCTGGAAAAGCTGGTGGAATGGCAGCGGGAAAAAGTGGATAATTATATGATTTGACAGTAAAGGCTGAAGGAGAGGGCGTCCCGTTGGGGCGCCCTTTAGCTTTTGATGGATTTTCGCAGCAAAAACAGGGCCGCCACATTGGGGAACACCATACAGGCGTTGATCAGGTCCGTGCACTCCCACACGAAAGTCAGGGGAAGTACGGCCCCGACATAGATCATCACAATATAAATCACCTTATAGAGGAAGATCCCTCTGCTTCCGGCCAGGTATTCCACGGCGCATTCCCCGAGATAGGACCAGCCGATCAGAGTAGTTATGGCGAAGGCTACAAGACACAGGGATAAAAAGGTATTTCCTCCAGGCAGATAGGAGAAGGCGGCTTCGGTTAGGCCGGCTTCACTTACTCCGTCCAGAGAATCCGGGTGTTTTATCATGTTGGTGACAATCACCAGCCCGCTTAAGAGACACATGACCACGGTATCCCAGAATACGGCGGTCATGGACACATAGGCCTGTTTCATTGGATTAGGCGTGCCGGATGCGGCGGCGGCGATGGAGGAGGTGCCGATTCCGGCCTCATTTGTAAACAACCCCCTTGCAATTCCATAGCGCACCGTGAGCATAAGACAGGAGCCCGCTGCGCCTCCGGCAGCGGCCCTGGGGGAGAGAGCGCTTTGAAGAATCAGGATAATGGCGGGAAACAGCACTTCCCGGTTCAGGAAAAGGAGCAGGAGACAGCCGGCGGTAAACAGAACTGCCAGAAAAGGCACGATTTTCACACACACGTTACCGATGGATTTGATTCCCCCGACCACCACAAACCCGGAAATCAAAGCCGCAAGGAACCCGGCCGCCTGCGGGGGAAAGCCAAAGCTTGTTGCCGTGGTCTGGGCGATGGAGTTGGACTGAGTGGTGCAGCCAACGCCGAAGGCGGCAATCACGGTAAGCAGGGCGTAAAAGCCGCCGACGGGTCTGTTATGCAGGCCGTTTTCCCATACATACATAGGGCCGCCCCGGTTCAGGCCGTCCGTACCCGTTTTCCGAAAGCGCACGCTTAAAAAGCATTCCGAGTAGGCGGTGGCCATGCCCAGGATTCCGGTGATCCAGCACCAGAAGATGGCGCCGGGGCCGCCAAGGGCGATGGCGGTGGAAACCCCGACGATATTTCCGGTTCCGAGCGTTGCGGCGAGCGTGGTGGAGAGGGTTGCGAATACCGACAGATTTTCACCGGTATCCTGCCGCTGGGGGGTGACGGACATTCGGATCGCTTCCAGAATTTTTTTCTGCGGAAAATGCAGTTTTATGGTAAAATAAAGATGAGTTCCCATCAGCAATAGAAGCAGGGGGCCACTCCAGAGAAATTCATTTATATTTTTAACAGCAAAAAGAACGGTGGTCATGGATGATAAATATCCTTCGGACAATACTGCTTGTTACTAATATAGTAAAGGAACGGTAAAGATATGATAAAAATCGGGAAGAACAGAAAGAAAAAATGGAAAGCGGCGGTTCCGGCTCTGTTTGTCCTGCTTTCTGTGGGATTAAACTTTGGGGGATGGATAAACGCTTCGTTCTGTGATTTTTATGTCAATCATATTTTCCCGGTGTGGGTGGAAACTTATGGGAGATTCACCGGGCTGTTTTCTTTTTCTGTGGGAGAAATCCTGCTCTACCTTGCGGCGGTTTTTACGGTAATCCTGGTTTTGTGGGCGGCGTTGCAGCTTTTGCTGTGGCTGCTCAAAAAGAGTGGAGGCAGGAGCCTTCGGCTTTTTGGGATTTATAGTATGGTATATTTTCATATTTTCGGTCTGGTGTGTGTGATTATGACTCTCAATTGCTTCCTGCTCTATCATGTCTCCCCGATTTATGAGAGGTTCTGGGTGGGAAAGGAGCGAAAGGAACAGTATGGCGCCAAAGAGATTGGCGCCCTGAGGGATTACGTGGTTGAGCAGGCCAATGCACTCGCCCTTGTCGTGGAGCGGGATGAGGAGGGACATGTTATTTACAGAGGGGATATGAAGGAGGAGGCCAAAGCGCAGATGGTGCGCCTTAGTGAGACGATACCCAATCTGAAGGGATATTATCCGGATCCTAAGCCTCTGTGGGCGTCAAAATTTTTCAGCCAGCAGTATATTATGGGATATTATTTCCCTTTTTCCATGGAGGCGAATTACAATGATATTATGTACGAGATCAATCTGCCCACCACCTTATGCCACGAACTCTCCCACCTGAAAGGATTTATTCTTGAGGACGAGGCTAATTTTATAGGCTATCTCGCCTGCGTGGATGCGGAGGATGATTTTTTCCGTTATAGTGCGTTTCTCAGTGTGATCGGATATCTGGAGAGAGATTTTTGCAGGGCGGTGGGAAAGGACAGTGAGGTATATTTCTCCCATCCGCAAATCAGCCGCCAGGTTCAGGAAGATGATATTTTTTTGACAAGAGAAACCTGGGAGAAGGTAGAGGAAACGGCGCTGATCCGTACGGAAACGGTGAAAGAGGTTTCCAACACTTTTACGGAGACCACTCTGGTGCTCAACGGAGTACAGGACGGCCGGATAAGCTACAGCCGGGTGGTGGATCTTCTTTTGAAATATTATGACGGTATTTTGTATTAAGATTACAAATTTTTCAAAAAAGGGTATACTAATAGGACAAGAGACAGGGAAGGGTGAAACAAAAAATTATGGGAAATATTATCGACTATGTGCGGGAATGCGGAAAGATTACTTTTAAGGAAAGGCCGCTGGGAGAGGTGGACAGTCTGGTGCTTTGCCAGCTGGCGTATCTCAATTACGGGCCCTTTGTGGAGGGGATGAATGAGGAGAAATGCTCCGTCAGTATTCAGGATATTTACCTTCATTCAGACCGTGACAGGATTTTAGACGATTACTGGTATCGGGAGAACAATAAGGAACTGTTTACGGCGGCGGCCCGGTCCGCGCGGTTCGGCTCCCTGAAAGTGAATTATTACGTGAATGTTATAAACGTGGAGGACGAGACGCAGTTTTGCGCCATGACTTATCTTTTGGATGACGGGACCTGCTATATCGCTTACAGGGGCACAGACGCCACTATCGTGGGGTGGAAGGAGGATTTAAACCTGGCTTTTTCCAAACCACTCAACAGCCAGTATCTGAGCGTGGAATACATGAACCGTGTTTCCGGCTATGTAAAGGGGAATTTTTATGCGGGAGGCCATTCAAAGGGAGGGAACCTGGCTGTCTATGCGGCGATGAACTGTAACGAAGATGTGCGGAAGAGGCTCCTTCACGTGTATAATAATGACGGGCCGGGTTTTAGGCCGGAAATCCGTAAGCTTGGAAATTACGAAGCGGTGGCAGAGAGAATTTCCAAATTTATTCCGAGATCCTCTGTGGTGGGAATGATCCTGGAAGATCATAGCGATTACGAAGTGGTGGAGAGCCGGGGAGTGGGTCTGCTTCAACACAATTCCTATAGTTGGAAAATAGAAGGAGGAGCCTTTGTGCGGGCAAAAAATATGAGAAGCGGCAAGCTTCTTATGGACCGGGCGATGAATGAGTGGATTCTTTCCCTGTCACAGGAGGAGACACATGCCTTTGTGGATACTCTTTATGAGGTGGTGTCGGCATCAGAGGCCTCTAATGTATTTGAGTTCGGTGCGGATTTCAAGAAGAGCATGCAGAATATTTTTGGAGCTATGAGGAATGTGGATGAGGATACCAAAAAGGCAATTCAG
>Ga0137308_100457_pt1 | contig 66435 bp, 93 predicted proteins | sample Inofrocosms_June_FD_97181 | JGI IMG/M metagenome (GOLD analysis project Ga0137308, IMG submission 97181) | Mouse cecal microbial communities from Vienna, Austria - N-Acetylneuraminic and N-Acetylglucosamine D2O microcosms_June | ecosystem: Host-associated > Mammals > Digestive system > Large... | reverse complement strand
GGCCGATAAAGCCGATGGTCTGCGTCTGCTGGCCGTGGTAGCGCGACCTGTACCCCTTGCAGCAGTAATGCTCTCCGATAACCGCCGAGAGGCCGACAATCCACGGGTCACGGCGTTTGCTACAGGTGATGTCCGTCTTCACGTCCCGGACGGCCTGCTTCTTTGCCTCCTCCAAGTCCGCCTCCGTGAGCTTGTGCTGCGCCATCAGCTCACGGGCGCGGAGGAGCGCCGCCTTTGCCTCCGCCTCCTCCGGGCTTTGCGCCAGCGCGAGGAGCTTCCTGATTTTGTCCTTGTAGTCAGCCATCCCTCTCTGCCTCCTCTCTCGCCTCCGCGAGGCGCTTCTCAAACCGCTGCTGACTGTAGGTTTTCTCGACGCGGTTCTGATTCTCCCCCTTGAAGCAGTAGCCGTCGAAGCGGCACCGCCCGTCCCCGGTTCTGTGGAACGTGGTGTAGGTGGCCTGGTACTTCCCGTCGTCGTCACGCTCGCAGCTATGCTCCTCCCCGGCCTGTACGCAGTCGTAGCGGAGGGTGACGGGCGGGACGACGTTCACAAAGTAGTCCACGATGTCCTCCCCCACCGTGTCGCCGGGGAAGCAGTAGTCCTCGAAGTTGAGGCCGCTCCCGTACCAGCTCTCCATCGTCTTGATCTCGATGCCGCTGGTAATCTTCCGGCGCTCCGCCGCGACAAGCTCCAAGATGTCGAGTTGCTGCTGCCCGGTGAGCTTAAAGTCGTCCCCGTTGCCGCAGGGGAACGTCTTAATCCCGCAGAGCAGGAGGTCAACGTCAACGACGCAGGTGGTGATGTACTGGCCGCGCTTGCTGATGTCGAACTCAAAGACCTCCCGGCTGTCCTTTGAGCCGCGCAGGTACTTATACTTCATCGTCTTTCCCTCCTTGAATTTTCTTGAGCTTTTCAATGACGCGCCGGGTAGCGCTCCGGGCGTTGTCCGTGAGCTGCCGCTGCCAGCAGCCGTTACGCGGAGACCACTTGAACGCCTCGCCTTTCAGAATATCTCTAATCTCCGGCTCCGGCTTGCCGTCGAAGAAAAGTTGAATCCGCATTTCCTCCACGTTTTCCTTCACCGTAATGTCGAGGCCGCCAAAATCGACCTCCTGCTCCGCGCTCTCCCGGCTCTTTTCCCGCTTGAGGGTTTCGAGGCGTTCCCGGTTGCGCTTGATGTTCGCGTTGTTGTTGGAAAGCTCATAGGCCGGATAGGGAACGCCGACATACCATCCCCGCGCCCATGCGCCCTCGATTTCCCTGCGGGCCTTGTCCGTGAGGCCGGGGCAGCCGTCGAGCGTTTTGTTCTTCCGATAGTAGGCGTTTACCGCCTTCATCTGCGCCTGTTCCGCTTCGAGCTTTTCCACCTTGTCCTCAAGCTGCTCGATAGCGTCCTCCTCGTCCGAGCGGATAACCTCTTTCCCGTAGAGAATGTTCTCAAGCCGGGAAATGTAGCCTTGCAGCTCCCGGAACTCCGCCATATTCCGCTCAAAGGCTGCGACCTGCTTCTCTTTCTTCCTGACGGGGAAGTTGCCGCCGCCGCTGATAAGGATGGACGGGCACCTCGTCCCAATTCTGCTCTCGGCATTGAGGTTTTCCGCCATCTTGCGGGCGTACCGCTCCGCGAGCCTCCAAGCCCGCTCCGCCTGTTTCGGCCTCTCCTGCGCGATACGCTCCGCGAGGTCGTAGGCGCGGTCTGCGTAGTTGCGGTACGCCGCCGTCTTGCTCCCCTCGCAGTAGTCCCGCATCGACATCATATCGTGGGCAAGCCGCGCCGCTTTCTCGTCGATGGGGTAGTAGATTCTCTCACTCACGGTCTGTTCCTCCTTACTGAAATTCCGGCATGGTGGTGATGATGTCCCTGATTCGTTTCTCGCTCACCCGGTAGGGATTTTTGCGCATGGTGTTGTCCATCGTGATCTGCGTGTAGACCATAAAGGGAAGCTCAAACAGGGCTGTGCATCGGGGGTAAAGGTGAAGCGCCTGCCGCCGGATTTCGAGGTCGATTTCCTCAAGTCTCGTCACGGCTGTTCTCCTCCTGCCTCAGTTTAGAGCGGTGGATCGTCGGCCCTCCGATGCAGTCCCCGCCGGGGAAGCGGTAAATCCCGCAAACAAGGCCGTCAACAAGCGGCTGAATGTCTACGAGCGTCCCCTCGTACTCCCCATGCATGATGGTCTCCGGCGCTCCTGCGGCCGAGTACCGCTTTGCATATTCAGTCATGGCCGCCCTCCTCAAGATACTTCTTCTTCATGGCCGCATGGAGTTTCGGGAGAGCCATCCCGCCCTCGGAAAAGCCCCTCTCAAGCTCTGTGCAGCGGTGTTTCGGGTACGCCGGGTAGCCGGACTTCCAGAGGGTTTCGTTCCAGTCGAGGAGGATGCTGCCGTCCGGGCAACGGTAGACGATGTACTCCGCCACCCTTTTTGCCGGGGTCAGCTCGTAGCTGGCCGCAACCTCCGGGGCGAGGGTCTGCTGGTAGTCGATGTACCCCCACGCATCCCGGCCAATCTCCTCGCAGTAGGTCTTGCTGCCAAAGTTGTGAAACTCAACGACCTTGTTCCCTTCCGGCTGTGGGAACGTGCCCGGCCCGACCGGGCGCTGTGTGCTGTAATACCTCATGTGCGTTTCCCTCTTTAGAGAATGGGTTTCCCGGTGCGCTTGCACTCCCGGTAGTAGTTGACGAGCATCACGAAGTCTCCGGGGCTGATGAACGCCTCCGCGTCCGGGATGGATTCGTGGTTGCCTTTCCGATCTTTGATAACGAGCAGCGTGCTCCCGTCGTGGGTGCGCTGGACGAGCTGCATCGTCCTCTGGTTGTTGATCTCGAAAGAAATGGTATTCATCACCAGTCCTCCTCCCCGTCGTCCTCGCTGTCGTCCCTGTCCTCGAAGCGGTCGATGTAGTCCCACATATCCTCGGTATTGGGGGTCGTTTTCAGCTCCGGGTGCTCGTCGATGTAGGCCAGCACCTTCTCCGCAAGGGTCTCCACAGCCTTGTCGTAGGCATCGTCGTCCCAGATTCCCCACATATTCCTGACGGCCTCTCTGACCTCCCTCCCGGCCATTTCCATGAGATAGCGGGCCGCCGGGTTGCAGGTTTCCTTGCCGTAACCCACGCCGACGTGATCGCCGTCATTGCTGTTGCGATAGGAAATCCGGGAGACGGCCCGGATGATCTCTCCGGCCACGGTGTCCGCCTTGCCGCTGGCGGGTACAAGCTCATCAAAGAGGGGGCTGATTCTGGTCTCAAGTGTTATCATAGTTTTTTCCTTTCTCCCCGTCCCGCCGTTAGGTCAGCGCCCCATATCGGGCTATCTCTCTGACGCTCGCGGGGCATTTCGCCCCGTTTTGCGTCATTCTTATGTAAAAAAATTAGCCTGCGTTCCTGATGCTGTTGAGCCGCCCCAGCCGCTCCTTTTTGGCCTCGACGCTGCTCGTCGCGTTCCTGTGGGTTGCGACCGCCTGCCGGAACTCCTCACAGGCCGGGTCGTCTGCGTAGGTCACGATGTCCTGCGCCGCCTCGTCCCGGCGCTGCTCCGCCTCCGCGAGGTCTTTCTCTGCCAGCCGGATAAGGTGAACAATGTCAGTGTCTGTTACCTGCCGGGCCTCCGCCTCGCCCCGCTCCCGCTGGAGCCTGTCGATGGTCTCCTGCATGGAGCGCTTATGGGCTTCCAGCTCCTCGATGGTGCCTTTCGCCGCGTTGAGCTGCGCGTCTGCGTGGAGCCACCGGGTCTTCATGCTGTCGCCGAAGTCGTTCTCGATGTTGCTCTCCGCGTCCTCGAACACTCCCTCAAAGGCGGTAGCGAGGTAGCTCTGCGGCCCCAACTCCTCGACCATCCGCCGGATGGCCGCCAGCGCGTCCCGCTCCTGCTGCTTGGTGGCGCAGGTGTTCTCGCGGTGAAGCTCGATGCTGGCGACCGTGAAGCCGAGGCCCTTGTTCATGGAGGTGAAAAACTTGCGGGCAGCGGCCTCGGTGCGCTCTGTGATGATGGAATCAAAGCTGTCCCCGGCCTCGGTGGTGTAAGTGATTCTGTAATCGTTCATAGTGTGCCTCCTATATTCTGTGACCCATATCGGGGAGCTTGTGGGTGTCTCTCTTAACTACACCCTCATTATAGTCCCTATTTGGGACATTGTCAACACTTTTCCACAAAGTTTTTGTAAAAATTTTGTGAGAGTTGCACAAGACTGTGTCCCGCTTCGGGGAGGCCCTGCGACCCAGGCTCCGGGTCTTCCCTGTCCTGCTCACTCTGCCGCATCAGGCCGGAGGCGCTATTTGTCGTCCACGTCCCGCGTGATGGCGAGGGTCTTCTTGTCCACCCGATCATACTGACTGTACCGGGCAACGATGTAGTGATCGCCGCAGTCCCTCGCCGCCCCATAGGGTGTCCAGCCCTTGTGTCCGGGCTTCGTTTTGAGAATAATGCGGGTAATGCTACCGCCGCCGCTGTGGGCTTCCCGCATGAAGCCGACGACGTTGTGATGGGGATAATGTGCGCTGAACCAGCGCATATCTTCCTCGGAGACATCGTTGATTATCTCAATCGTGCCCTCCTGCTGCTCGGTGGCGATAGGCTGCATGGCCGCCATTGTGACCCCCCCGGCCCCCGTTTGAGGGGCCGGGCCGCTGTCGCCCATTCCATGCGGCTCCCCTTTTTCGATAAGGCGGCAGATATGCTCCGTCAATGCGGTGTGCTTCTTCCCATGCCGCCAGACGTGCAGGTGAGCAATTTCATGGGCGATAACCTGCTCCAAACTGGCAGGCCGCAGGACGGCGAACGGGTCGTTTTCATAAACGTAGCACTCATGGATGAAGAACTCGTCGATGGTGATGCGGAACGGGACGGGCTTGCCTGTCCCATCATCCTCCGCCCAGCAGATACCCAGCGCCTCTTTGTTCGTCCCGGTGAGCTGTTCGTGATTCATAGGCTCGATGGGAACGCGGACGTTCACGGAGTATTTGATACGCGCCACGGTGTCGTTGAAGAACTCGACCTCCTCCTCGGTGAGGGTGGAGGTTGTGTCGGTCTCCAAGGGAGCGGAGGCCGCCTGCGCGGTCTCCTGCCCCTCGTCCTCCTCGTCAGTGACGACAGTAAGCTCGACGTAGTAGCTACCGTCGTGGTCTTCTACGCACCAGTGATAGCCGCCCGTGTAAACCAGCCCCTTGCCGCTCTCCCAATACTGCTCTTTGTCTGCGAAGTAGCCGTTTTCGCAGCTCTCCTCGATTCCCTCACGCCAGCCGTCGAAGCGGCTGTCACCCTCAAGGGCCTTGAAGAAGCGCCGGATGGCCGTCTTGTAGCTCTTGCACTCGGTCATGAGGTCAGCGCAGACGTGCTTCTTGCCGTGGCTGCCGCCCTTGACGATAGTGACGACCTCAAACTTGCCGGAGAGTCCGCTCTCCTCAAAAGCCTCAAAGCTCTCAAACTCGACCACTTTCAACATGATTTGTACCTCCTATGTATGTCCCGCATCGGGTATCTGTCCTTGACTGTACTCTCATTATAGTCCCTATTTGGGACATTGTCAACACTTTTTCTGAAATTTTGCCACGAAACGGGACATTTGTTGACTGTGCTGTATTTCCAGCGCCGCATTTGTGGACTTCGCCCCATTTTTGGGCAAAAAATAAAGCCCCTCCCCCGGATTTCTCCGAGAGAGGGGCTGCCCGCTGCGGGCGTTTATTCGTTCTGCGGCTCCTGCGCGGCGGGCTTCCCGGTGCCGGGCTGGTTGATGGCAACCTGCGTGACGGCTGCCGCCGTCGCTGCGGCACAGGTCGCGGCAATGGCCTTGGTGTCCGGGATGGTGCTATCCATAACCGGGAGGGCCAGCGTTGCGGGTTCCTCCTTTTTCTGCTTACGCACCTCCGCCTCGATGCGGTTGGCGAGGTACTTCTCCAAGTCCCCGTAGGCGGACTTGATGAACGCATTGGCCGCCGGGCTGATAGAGGCGATACAAGCGGTGAGCGCCCGCTTTGCGGCCTCCGCCTGCGCCTCCGCATCGAATTTCCCGGCCTTTTTCAGCGCGTCCACATAGGTCTGACTGGTGGCCTCCACCGCGTCGGAGATTGCGTCGGTGATCTCCTTGATGTAGCCCTGCGTCTTGATGTCGTCGGTGCTGGCTTGCGCCCGTTTCCCGGCCTGCCGGATGTAGCCGATGGCATAGCTGGTGAGTACGGGGACGGCGGCTGTCACGACCGCCAGCAGCAGCGTAGAGAGAAATTCTTTCATGTTGTCCTCCTTCTTAATCCGGGAGCTTCAACACCTGTCCGGGGTGGATGGTGTCGCTCTTGAGGCCGTTGAGAGCCTTGATTTCTGTGTAGCGGCTGCCGTTGCCGAGCTGCTTGGCGGCGATAGCCCAAAGACTGTCGCCGCTACGGACTGTGTACGTCCGGGCCGCGCTCCCTGCGGTGCCGCCGATGTCCCCGGCATCTGCCCAGCCGTGGACGGTGGAGCCTCCCCCGCTTACCTTGACGAGGTGATAGGGGTGCTTCGCGCCCTGTGCCAGCGCCGTTACCTTGGCCTTACCGGGCTTGCAGGGGGAGCCGCTGGTGGCGTTGCTGCTGGCGTAGTGCGTGGTGCCCGTGAAGTCTACCACGTCGCCCACGGAAAGGCCAGTGGAGGGCGCTGTGGTGCCCGTGGAGGCCCCTCCGCCCGTCCCGGTGTTCTTGGCCTTGCTGCTGTACTTGGGAACGCCGTAGCCCCTGATATAGCGCCCGTTGACCTTGAGGGTGCGCCGCCCGACGGCGTTGCTCATGTTGCCCTCAATGACGGTGATGGTCTGCCCGCTGACCTTTTCGACGATGCCGACATGATCGGGTGCCCCGGTATTGTCCGTGGTGGCGTAGTTCGCGCCGTCCTGCCAGTCGTAGAAGATATAGTCGCCGGGGGACGGCACATAAGCGTCGTTCTCCTGCCAGCTTCCCAGCTTCTTAAACAGCTCAACGTGCTTGCCGCAGCCGCACTCTGTCGGGATGATGTCGGTCAGCCCGGCCTTGATCGCTACCGCGCTGGCGAAGGTGCTGCACCATGCGTCGGTGTACTTCACGGGGTAGCCCCGCGCCAACGGCTTGTGACCGTTGTAAGTGTCGATGATTTTCTTGTGGGTGCCGTTGCTCTCCTTGCAGCCGAGCCAGCCCTGCGCAATGCGGACTACGCTCTGTCTCAATTCCTGTTCGGTCATAGTGGTGCCTCCCTCTATGGGCGCGGATGCCGCGCCTTCGTACTTGTCGTAATACCTCTGGCCGTAGCTGGCCCTCCGGGTCTTTGCTGCCTCGCTTTGGTCTGCCGGGCGCTCGAAGTTCAAGAGTACGCTGTCGCTGGCTGCCCTGACGGTGATCGCCGTCTTGAGGGTAGCGAGGACGGCCTTGTAGCTCCCAGCCAGCTCCTTCATCAGGAAATCGAGCTGCATTTCCAAGTCTCCGATGGACTTGCCTGCCGCCTGTGCAAAGGCGAGGAGGGCCTGCTTCCTGCTCCAATACGTCCACTGGGCGAGGCCGTACCCGGCGCTGTCGCGGACAAAATTGGTGTATGTGCCCTTGTCCACCATTTCGGTGTACTCGGCATCAGACATCCCCAGCCGCCCCTCGTAGCTGTTTTGCAGGTTATTCGGGCGCAGTCCGCTTTCGGCGTAGAGGTTCCCCATGAGGCCAGCGGCTCCGGCCTTGCTCAAGCCCTTTCCCAAGAGGTAATTCCAGATTCTTTCCTCATTTGTGCTTCCTTTCAGCAAATTTGGCTCCTTTCTACTGGCCCACGTCCTGCGGCTCCTCTCGCTCCGGCTCCGGCCCGGCGCTGTCGATGGCGGCCTCTGCCCTGTCGGGCCAGTGATTGTTTTTGCTCAAGTTTTCAACGGCGGATTTGCCTGCATAAACCGCGACCGGGACGATGATCTCGGCCAGCGCAACTTGGGAAAGGCTCTCCGCTATCTGCGGCTTATCGAGCGCGGCCAGAATGTAGCTGAACCATACCCACGCAAAGCCGTTGATGATGCAGGCCCACAATACGCGCTTCATTGTCTCTGTTTGCGGCCTGTCAAGCCCAGCCCGAAGCTCACGAACCCTCCGGCGCAGAGCGCGAATGGTGCGCAGGCTCGAAATATATCCGAGGGCCACCCCCACGAGGAGGGCAACCCCGGCGATAAGTGCGGTTTTCATAGCGTCACCTACATTCCGATCTGCCGGAAAGCAAAGCCAATGACGATGCCGAGAACGGCGGTGACGATGTAGCCGAAGACCTTCCGCCACATCTCCCCGTCGCGGCCCTCAAGAGTTTCGAGGCGTTTCCCCTGCTGCTCTTGAACCTTCACCATCCCCGCCATGTTGGTTGCCAGCTTCTCAACAGAGGTCGCCAGTGCCGACATTTCGCGCACACTTTCTTCAAGCAGGTCGAGCCGCTTGTTCTGGCGAGTGTCCTCGTCTTTGAGGCGCTGGTTCTCGCTTTCCATGCGCTTCGCAAACTCCTCGTGTTCCGCTCTCGAAATCGGCGTGTCCATCTTTCTCACTCCTTGTTTTGATACGATTTTCGGACAAATGATTGGCAAAAGGCCGTCCCCGTATCGGGAACGGCCTTTTCGCGGCAGTCCTTAGACCTTGACCTCAAGGGTCTCCAAGATGTCCTCCACCTCCTCACGGAGCTTATCGGGCACCTGCTCCAAGGTCTTCTTGCCTTTGATAATGAGCGTGGCGTACACGACGGCCATGATCTGCACCTCCTTCCTGAGCAAGATTTTCAGCAGCCATCCCCGGAGACTACTCATTGTCGGTCTCCGCCAGCAGCGCTTCGACCTCCGCCCGGATGCGGGCGGGAACGTCGTCGATGGTTTTCAGCTCCTTGCGAATGAGGTCAGCATATACTTTCGCCATTACTGCTCACCTCCCACAAGGGCCTCGTAAACGTCGCAGAGCGCCATCTGCGTGTCGGTGAGCTGCCCCTCAAGCGTGGCGACCTTCTCCCGCAGCGCCGCGTTCTCTGCGGCAAGCTGCTCATTCGTCTTGCGCTTGTTCAGCTCCCGGATAGAATCCTCGCGCCTTTTTACCATTACTGAAACCCTCCTTGAATGCCGGAAATGTAGCCGCCCTCGCCGGACGCCCCCCGCTTGACCTTGACGCGGAAATTGAACGCGAATCCGTTCTCCGCCGTCTCGTTTGTGAAGATATGGTTGCCCCCGTTCTTCACCTCAATGGTGCAGTCCTCCCAAACCGGGTCGTCGTCGTTGGCGTTGTTTGTGACTTCAACGGTGTAGTCTGCGTCCGCCGGGATGTGCCCGGCCACGGAGAGGACGCAGATAGAGATTTTGTCGTCGGCGGGGAACGCCTCTTTCAGCGTGATACTGGCCTCCGTGACTTCCTTGGTGAAGGAGAGCCTGTGAACTGCCGTCGCGTTCCCGTCTCCTGCGGTGATGGCGAGGGCGTGGGAGCCGTTCAGCAACTTCATGAAGGTCTCCCCCGCCAGCTCCATTGTGTAGGCTTTGCCGGATTCCGCCGAGAAGGTGCGCAGGGCCGTGCCGTCGATGTCCTCCGTCACCGTCACTGGGTCTCCGTCCGGGTCCGTGACGCTGTAGCCGATGGAGAATCCTGCGGCGCGGGTGCCGAGGTCGGAACCCGTCGGCGTGTCGCAGGAGACGACCGGGGGCCTGTTGTTGTTCACGGGCTGGGCCGTCCCAGTGGTGTACGCGCTGTAGGCGTTGTAGGTATCGTAGGCCCGGACGCGGTAATTCACGCTCTGCCAGCCTCGCGTGATCGTGTCCGTGTAGCTGGTGCCCGCGCCTTTGTAGACCTGCGCCCAGTCGCCGCCGTCCACCTGCCGCTCAAGCTCGTAGCCGGAGAGGTTGTTGTCTGCGTCGGTGGCCGCCTCCCACGTAACCGCCAGCGTCCCGCCGCCCAGCACATTCTCCGGGACGGTAATGCTCGCGGGTGCGCCCGGCGCGTGATTGTTAAACACGCTCACCTGGGCGCTGTTGCGGTAGCCGCTGTAAAGCCCTTCGCTGTCGTAGGCTTTCACCCTGCACATAATCGTCTCGCTGCTCGCCGGAACCAAGAACGTCGCCTTGAGGCCGCCGCCCTTAAATACCTGCGTCCATGTATTCCCGCCGTCGGTGGAGCGCTCCACGATGTAGCCCTCCAAATTTTTCTCCGCGTCGGTGCTGGCCGTCCACGTTACCTCGATGTTCTTTCCGCCCTCTGCGCCCTCCGGGACGGTGATGCTCCCCGGCGTAGTCGGGGCCGTGTTCGTGTTTACGCTACCGTCGTCAGAGACCAAGAGAGAAGAGGGAAGTATCAAAGCGGGGCGGATGCCATACGTGTTGGAGCAGTCGCTGCTGTTCCAACTGCCATCGGAGTTCACGAGCCGCGCGAGCGCCGCACCGCTGCTGGAGTAGCAATAGGGGCAACGGAGCCACCAGTACGACGCGGAACCGTTCAGCTTCGCCACACGCTTGCTGTCTGCCGCCGTGTCCGCGCACCCAGCGAAATAGGACAGCTCCGCGCCGAGGACGGGGATGTAGCTGTGCGCCATGCTGACTTCCGTGCCGGAAAGCAGGAAGACTTTCGCGGTCAGGCCGTTGGCCCCGCTGTTGACGCTCGTACCATAGCCGGAGCCGGGACGATACGGGAGTTTGACCTGCTTGATCTGGGCTTGGATGTCCTTGTCGAAAAGGTTGAAGAAGGTGCTATTGAGGTAGCTGTGGATTGCGCTGGCGGCGTAGTCGTTGACGTTGGAGCTGTGCCACTGGCGGTTTTCGTAGATGTCCTCCATCAACAGCCAAACGCCGTCACAGCTCGCGTCATACGCGGCGCTGGGCTTGCCCTTGTGGACAACGATGAAGTTTCGCGCTGTGCCGCCGACTTTCAGCTTCACCTTGGAGCCGACGGCCTTTGCGCTTAATGCGACAGATGCCATAAAATTTCCTCCTGTTTTTGTATTACATCCACGGCGGAATGTCGTCCGGGCACGGCCCCTCCATTGCTGGCCGGGCAAAAGAAATCGGCGCACCCTTTTTCTTCTGGATGCACCGTTGCTGCTTTACCCTCCTGCGGATGCGGGCCTCTCTGGTGGAGTTGATTTTTCGGTGGATTTTCGGCACTTCTCCGATAATCTCCCCCACCTTTTCGGCGTATTTCTGCCGTAATGCGTGAGTGTCGCCGTGGGCCGCGTGTGCGTCCCACCCTTGAAATTGGTCTATGATTTTTTCTTTGGTTATCTCCCCGGCGGGGTATGCTTTCTGCCAATAGCGGATGCGCGACTGGATTCTTTCGATTCCGTCCTTGCGCAGCTTTTGGATGCAGGCCCCGGTTTCGGTCAAGTAGCTGTGGAAGCCCAAAAGGTCGATGCCGTTCCGCAGCGGGAAGATGCCCGTTTTCTGGTTCAGCTCAAGCCCAAGGCCGTCCATCCATTCTCGGATTTCAACGAGGAGCTGCTGCAGCTCCTCCTTCGTCCGGGCGATAATGTAGAAGTCGTCCATGTAGCGCCCGTAGAACTCGCAGCCCTTTTCCTCTTTTATCCAGTGGTCGAACTCGTCAAGGAACATCAGCGCAAAGAGCTGGCTCGTCTGGTAGCCGAGCGGCAGTCCGTCCGATGCGTCGATATAGATGCAGAGCAGGTCGTAAAGCTCCATATCAAGGCCGCGCCGGATGAAAAGTCTTTTCAGCGCCCGCTTTAGTTTCCTGTGGTCGATGGATGCAAAAAAGTGGTGGATGTCCGCTTTCAGCACCCAGCCCTCCGACATTCCATATCGGCGGTAGTATGTGACCATTTGGAGCTTGAGCCGCATGAGACCGTCGTGCGTCCCCTTGCCCTTTTGACTGGAATAGTTATCTCGTATAAAGCTCTTAGTGATCGCTTCATAAAGGATATTGTCGGTGGCTGCGTGGAGAACTACCTTATCCACGAACGCCGGGGCTTGTACGTCTCGCTCCTTCGGTTCGTAAACCTTGAAAATTTCAAATTTGCTTGGCCGATAGGTTTTGGTCAGCAAAAGCCGCGACAGCTTTTCTGTGCAAGCGAGAGCGTTTGCTTCGTATTGGGCGGTTCCAGCCTTGCTCCGCTTTCCCTTTCGTGCTGAAAGATACGCCTTATATAGCGTTTCAAACTGGCACATTTCTTCGTAGGTCATGCCATGAATCACCTAAAATCTTGGCTGGCCGGAGATAGGGGGAGATCGGCCAGCCCATGCCTAACACCGGCCCGCTCCCCCACGGTAGCAGGCTGCGCCCCGCAAGGGGGCGGCCTGCCTCGGTGTGATGTGTTTGTCGTCAGCCCACGCGCAGGCTTTCGACAGGATGCGGCCCCCTTTGATGATGGTGCACTGTCTTCGCCCGTTTTGCCGGGCTACTAATTCTCGCGTTCCATCAGAGCGGGGCGGATGCCATACGTGTTGGAGCAGTTGTTGTTGTTCCAACTGCCATTGGAGTTCACGTTCTGCGCGTTCGTCGCACCGTTGTTGGAGTTGCAATAGGGGCAACGGAGCCACCAGTTCGACGCGGAAAAAAACGGGCCGCACCCTAATACAAGGCGGATGCCTCCGCCGGGTATCTGAAATTATGTCGGTCTTGTCTGCCGTTCGGCGTTGTATTGGCGGATCGCGGTCTTGACCACAGCAACCTGCCGGGCATCTTCTTCCGCCTGCTTCTCCGCCTCCAACTTCTTTGCCCGTGCCCCGTCGTTCTTCTTCCACGACGCGGACATATACTTCACGTCAAGCACCTTCTTTGTCCAGATTTTGCTTTTCTCAAGCGATATAATTCCCATGTCCAGACAGATTTGAATGTACTCCAACATGAGGCTGCAACCGTCAAGGATTTGCCCGATAAGGCGCAGGCGTTCTTCGTACTCAATGGCGAACATCTTCCCGTTGGCTGCGTGGATGTCCCGGACAATTCCCTTTGCGGTTTTCCGCATATCCTCTCCGTAGCAACGGTATGTGGCTTTGGTGAAGCCCTGCTTGTCTTTCTTGTCAAGGTAGCCTACCATTTGCCCGCATACCTGTTTTACGTCCCGGATGTCGTCGAGGGCAGCGATTTTCTGTAGGATTTTCCGCACGTCCCTCTGGCTTACATCGTCCGTCACGATCTTCGTCGCTTGGTTGGTGTAGGTCAAAAGCTCCCGCGCCTTGTTCCCTAAGACGTATTCCTTATCCGCCAAAGCTGCACCTCCGGGAGGGGCATCGGCCATTCCGGGCCGCGTTGTAGTCCTCCTTGCTGCCGATGAAAGTACAGCTATCCCGTCCAATCAGGAGCATGGCATCCCGCCCGGCTGCTGTGCGGCCACATAGGATAAGGCCGTCCGGGTACTGCTGCTTCTCACAGGGAGTTTCCAGCTCTGCAAAGAGATTTCCGACAAAGCAGGAGAGCTTTCCTGCCGGGAGAGAGAAGTTGATTAGCTCATTCATCAGAACTCCACCCGCTTCAAAGTCTCGTTCCAAACGCCAGCAACCAGCAAATCGTTCATATCTCCGAACGAGACGGTGAAGGGGTTGCCGGAAACCTGCGTCCGATACATCAGCTCCAAAAGGGTCAGCCGGGTATTCACGTCGTCGATGGTCGTCTCGTTCTCCACGGCGGCCTCAAGCTGATCGCGGATGGACTGCCCGGCGGACACAGGCTCCCAAATGTAGCCGCCCTCGCCAATGCCTTGGCAGACGAACTCCTGCCCGGTATCCGCATTGATGTAATGCTGCCCCTTGCGGCCCACGGTTTCGGGTGTGGGGTCTCCTTCCCCGATGATGGTATCGCTGCCGTTGACGGCCAGCTCCATGGCCCTCATACGCATAACGAGACCGCTGTGCGCTCTGCCGCTGGTATCGTGTTCCTCCATAAGGCGTTTGACCGCCTCGTAAGTGGCGACCGCATCCGGGGCGATATTGGCCGAGACTGCGTCCACCGCGCCGACGGCCACAATCAGGTCGAAAGTCGCCAGCTTTCCGATAGCGCTGCTGGCCGGGCGAATCCATTCCAGCCCCTCCTCCAACTTGAGGTAGGTGTACGGGACTTCCCCGAGGTCAGGGTCTTCCGCGTAGAGCATAATGCCCGTGGCGTAGAATCCCGTCTCAACATCTGCGCTGTAAATCTGGACTGTGACCTGGCACTCGCCGTCGATGGGGTTCGTGATAGCGGCGATTTTCGCGTCCATCACATATCCGGGCGGCTCCGCAAGGGTCTTGGGCGAGGTGCCCTCCGGGATGGTTCCCTGCCCAACTGCGGCCCGTGTGTAGTTCATCTGGCAGCGCCCGGCGAGGACTTTTGCAATCAGCGCGGCCCCCGGCAAACACTGGTAGCTGCCGTCTTCGTAAATTCGGTTAGGCTCGATAGGCATTTTGTTTCCTCCTTTTTTCGGTGTGGTTTAGTCAATGCGCTTGGATTTGATGTGCGTATAGCAAAGCAAGCCTCCTGCGGCCTTTTCGAGGCCCGTGGAGGCCCGCTTTGTTGCGGGTATATCTGTTGTCGCTTGCGCTCCGCCGAAGCCACTGTGCGCCACGGTAGCGTCTCCTGTGACGGTTCTTCGTACTGGCGGCGTATCTCCCCCGTCGCTACCCGATGTAGACGCGCCGCTCTGTGTCATAGGGGCTGCTCCCGTAAAGATGCGCCGCACTGGTGGCGTGTCTCCTCCATCGTTCTCTGCCGTAGATACGCCGCTCTGCACAAGGTGGGCGGTGTCTACAGCGGCCCAATGGACTGGTGGTGTGTCTCCCCCGTCGTTGTCCGCCATGATCGCGCCGCTCTGCTGCAAGATGTACTGCGTCCGGGCCGTCCATGCGACGGTCGGGGTATCGCTGGTGAATGCCGGGCCGCTTGCTGCGCTCTGCGAGAGTAAGAGCATGGAGGTAATGGTCTCCCTTGTCTCTGCGGGGTCGCCATGGATGTGGATAGTGGCCGCTCCGCCTTGCAGGAGCGTGAGGTCTTGCCTGTACTCCCTGCGGACATGGACGGTAATGTTGAGGCCGAGGTGGGCCGGAATCCGGCGGAGGAGGGTATTGAGCATATTGTCCTCGTCAAATACCTCCCCGTCGATAAAGATGGTAATGAGGCCCCGCATGAAGTCAAAATCGACGTGGTTAGGAGTGTACTGGGCGATTATGGCCCGTATCTCCGGCTCCCCGATGTGGCCGAAGCCGATGATATAGCCAATGACGACGCGCCTCCTCTGCTCGAGGGTGAGGCGGCTCTTGTAGGTGATTTTGAACACCCTTTCCCACTGGCGTATCGTGGCCTCGTTTGCTGTGAGGATGAAATTCGCGTCTACGATCTCCTCAAGCCCTGCGCAAGCGCCGTCCAGTAACCGCCCCTGCGCCCGGAGGATGGCCCGCATTTCAAACACGTCGAGGTAGAAGATCGGCATAGCCGCGCATAGCTCTTGGAAGTTGTTGGGGTATGGCGGGTTAAGATAGGACATCGACGTTCACCTCCCCCAGCACAGGCACCTCGTCCGCCGCCAGCCGGACATTGACCTCCTCCCCGTTCACGGTGAGGTCTGCGTAGTCAACGAGGTATGTGGTGAGGCCAGCAAGGATAGCTCCGATGGCGCTGATGCGGACGATAATGTTTGTGCCGTCCGCTGCGCCCAGCACAAGGCCTCTGAGGTATGCTGTGACGGCCTCGGTGACGGCCTGTTGTACGTTCTCCGCCGTTTGGCTGGCCGGAAGCTCCGCCGTGAAGGAAAGGTCGATGTGCAGGGCTGTGGCCGCTACCGCCGTGAAATGTGCCCCGATGTTCGCCTGCCCGTTTCCCCTGCCGTCGCCGAAGACGTAGGTTTTCCCATCCACCTCGACGGTCATGCCCTCGTCCGCCGGGTCAATGTACCGCTGCACCTCCTCCACTACGCTGTCCGCCACGGGGAGGCCGTCTGGACTGATAAGCACCGCCTTGACGGTGTTCTGCCCGTACCATAGCGGGAAGATAATGGCCCGGCCCACGCCGTCGATGCTCTCGCACCACGTTTTGTAGTGCTGGCGGTTGCCGTTCTCTGCGGGGCCTGCTATCTTCTCAAAAATGCGGTTGCGGAGGTGTTCATCGTCCTCGGTGTCGGTGCCGTAGCCCTCCCCATAAACCGGGCCGAAGCTGGCCGAGGTCATGCCTTGGACGGTGTTGCAGGGGACGGCAATATCGCCGTTCTGGATGTAGTTGCATTCCGTCCCCGGTGTCTCCGCCTCAAGGTAGAGGCTGCCGTCCTCGTCCTCGCAGAGGGTGAAGTAGTAGCCGCTGTCATTGTGGAAAAAGCGCCAGCCAACAGCCGGGCGGGTGCCCGTGTAGACAAAGAGGTACTTTGCGCTGGTGGCTGCGTTCCGGCTCATGCCGTACTCCGCCGCCCGGAGGTCGAGATATTCGCCGTGGGCGGTAACGATAAAGACCGTCTCAAATACCCGGTCGAGGTCGGTGTAGAGCTTGGCTATCTTATTGACCGTGGCCGATACTGCGTCGAAGAAGATGCTCCCCTGCCGGGTGTCGATGCCCTCCGGGGCCATAGCGAGAACTTCCTCCATCAGCCTCTTTTCGGTTCTGTCCTCAAACATCAAATCACCTCCTTTATCTGCACTGTGCCATAAACGGTGTCCGCGTCAAAGGCGACAAAAACGCTGTCGCCCTCGTCCCCCATGAGGTCATAGAGGGCCGGGAATCTCTCCGCCTTTTCCTCTGGCGTAAAGGCGAAAACGAAATTGTAGACAAGCGTAACGCGGCTGTCCGGGCGCAGCGCGTCCCGGACGAATCCGGGGACGACCGCCTCGATATAGTCGCGGTTGGCTCTCCCTTGGCTCTGAATGACCGCCGCCTCGATCTCGCTGCCGTACTGGTTGTCGTATATCAGGCACTTCCAGCGCGGGGTGATGATCGCCTTGTGGATGGCCTGCCGGACGGCCTCTTGACCGTCCACCATACCGAGTATGCGGCCCTCCTCCAAGTCAAGGCGGTAGGTCTTGGAGGGCGGCTCCGCCGCTTCCTCCACCTGCGTCACGAGGAGGGGGATATATACGCTCTCCTTCACTTAATCACCTCCTGCCCGGCCACACGGTCAAGCACATAGTAGAGCTTCCCGTTGTTGAGGGCGAGAATGTGCAGCTTGTCGCCCACGCGCAGGGCGTTGTGGACGACGATAATGCCCTTGTAGAGGTTGAAGTCTTCCCCGTGGTGGACGTGCGTTCCGCCTATCGGGTCGGCATGGGAACCATCGTTTTTCGTCCAGCTATCCAGCGTTCCGTCCATCTTGCGGTAGGTGGCTCTGGTTTTGTAGTCGGTGAGGTGCCACGGGACGATGGTAATGCGCTCGTTGATAATGAGCTTTTCGTCGTTGGTCATTTGGATTTTGAGGGGGTTAATCTGAATGACCTTGCCCTCCATAAGCTCCGGGCCGCCCGGTATCATACTCTGAAAAAGCTGCTTGAGGCTGGTTTCGTTCCCGCTACTGTTGGTCTGTGCCACATTATCGCCCTCCCTTACGCAGCGTCCGCCGCCCATGAGAGGTTGAGCGACATGGTGTGCAGATTATCCTTGAATGTATGGGTGTCTGAATCCACATAGAGCGTTCTGTTGATGTCGATGTGTGGAATGATGATGAACACCCCCACGCCTGCAATAACGTCTGGTATACCCAGCAGGTTAGTGAGCGATAGGGTGCGTTGCGGGGTCTTCTTCTCTTGCAGCATGGACTTAGCCAGGGCGTTGATTTGGGCGCTGTTGAGGGTTTCGTCCGGGGTGTCAATCTCCTGCATGATGCCGATTTTCTGCTCAAGCGCCGGGTCGCTGGCCTGTGCAAGTACCGTCCCCTCTCCACTCAAGAGCTTAATGCGGGTACGGACGTTCTCAATGGATTTGGTGTACTTGTACTTGGAGACGTTGGCTCCCGTTTCCAGCACCCATTGGAGAATGTTCTCCTGCCGCTTTCTCAGGCAGAGTGAACCTTTGTCACTGACGACGAAAAAGCGTGTCCCCGTGTTGTCGAACTCAAGGCTTAATGCGTCCTCAATAGCGTCCCAGCCTGTGGTCTTCTTCTTGGTAAGGTCAGGGATAGTGTAACTACAAGAGGCCACGTCCCCGGTCGGAAGCCCGAAGCGGCTGCAAACGTCCCGGAAAACCGCGTCGGCGGTTTTGCTTTCATATACGAACGTGTCCCGGTTGTTGCTCAAATAGATGCCGTTGTCGTATGCCTTGAGGGTGAGGGTCTTGCTTTGGCTGGCGGACTGGTTCATAAAGATGCCGCGAAAAAGCTCCTCCCCGTTGTATCGGAATAAGCACTGCCAGCCGTCCTCCACGTCGATGCCGCTGCGCTCATGCCAGTAGCCGTCGTCGTCGAGGAGGCTGACGGAAAGGGTACGGGCCGGGCTGCCTCTGCGCCCGGCCCATGTAACGCTCTGGACGAGCTGCGTAATGTCCAGCCCGCCTCCGCCGCCGTTCTGGTAGACGGTGAGGTTGATTCCCTGCGCCATAGCTGCTCGCCTCCTATTCTGGTATGGTCAAAACCTGTCCGGGGTATATCAGGTTCGGATTGCTGCCCACGGTGCCCTTATTGGCCTCGTAGATTTTGGTGTAGTCCGCTCCGCTGCCGTAAAGGGACTTGGCGATATTCCATAGACAGTCGCCCTTCTTGACGGTGTAAGTTTTCGGGGTGGTGGTGTTGTCCACGCGTGTCTCTGCGGGCTGTACGGTGGCCTTGCTGCCCTCCACCGTGACCTGCCGGACGGTGACCTCCCTATACTCCTTGAGGGTGAGGTCGTAATAGATGGTGCCTACGTCTCCGCCCTCCTCGTAGCGGTTGAACTTCTCAATGGTGCAGTATTCGTTTATCCCGGCCCCGGTGATGATGATGTGGACGGGCTTCTTGCTTTCAATCCACCTGTTTATCCGCTCCACGCACTGCTGCGGGTCGGTGAGCGGCACATTCTCGATACCGGGAAAGTTGGTGCGTGGGAAGAAGCTGCTGAACGAGAATTGATAGGCCGGGCGAAACTGCTTAATGGTGATCTCGCCCAGCCCGGTCACGTCAACAGAGGTGTTCTTGCTTCCGATGGAGACGCTGAACTTTTTTGGGAGAACGGGGATTTGCAGTTTCTCTTGCTCTGCGTTCCCCGTAATCCACATTTGGTAGTTAGTGTTCATAACTGCCGTCCCCCTCCTCGAAGATTTCGTCCTTGACGATGTTCAGCAGCGCCGGACGGAGATTCGCAACGAGGATTTCTACAATGTCCTCTTTGCTGGTGCCGCTGCCGCCGTTGACCTCTATCGGCGAACCGCCAGCGATTTCAAGGGTAATATGCTTGGTCTGCTCCTCTCTGCCGTCCTCATTTCCGGCTCCGGCTGCTGGGGTTGCGAGTGTGTAGCTGGTGGAGTAGTCGTCGTAGTTGTTGGTAACAGCGTCGATGATGCGGTCGGTCTCGTCCGCCGGGAATACCGTACTACCAGCCTTGCCGAGGATAAGCTCCGGCCCCTCCTCGCCAGCAATAAAAGCGTCCTCTGCGTATGTGGTGCCATTGGCGTGGCCTGCAACGGCGGTGACGTTCCCGCCGCTGTAGGAGCTGCTAAGAGCCGCCGAGACTGCATTAGCCGCAGATTCCGCCGCGCTGACGGCATTAGAGGTGCCGTCCCGGATGGCCTGCGTGTATGCGTCCATCGTCTGCTTGGCCGCCGTCGCTGCGTCCGTCTCCATGTTCATGTTGTCAATGGCCTCGTCCAGCCGTCCCTCGATTTCAGCCATCTTCTCGTCGAAGTCGGTCTCCATCGTGGCGACGGTGGTGGCAAACTCGTCCTTTGCAGCCTCGACCTCTTGGAAGGAGGAGTTGAAGTTGTCCACGAAAGCCTGCGCCTCCGCGCTACTATCCCCAAGCGCCTCGATGTTCTCGATGATCGCGTTGAGGTAGCCAGCGCTCTCCTCGCTACCGTCAGAGAGGGAAGCCACCAGCCCCTCGTCAAGGCCGTACTCCGCCGCCTTGCGCAGGTTCTCGGAGTAGGTGTTCAGATACTCAATTTGGCTGTCAAAAGCCGCCTGCATATCCGTGATACTAAGCTCCGTCTCCGTCGCCATTGTATCGAAAAGGCCAATTTGTCCGTCAATGCTGCTCCGGGCGCTCTCGTAGGCTGCGTCGTAGGCCTCGCACAGCGCGTCTATATCTGCCTGTACCGAGGATAGGGCCGTGTTTACCGCGTCCTCATAGCTGACGGTGGCCTCTGCCGCCTCCGCTTCCGCCTCTGCGAGGTCTTCCCATCCCTGCTCGATTTCCGCAATGGTCGCGTCGTTCTCCGCCATGGCAGCTTCCAGCTCCTCAAGGGCCGCTTGGTATGCCTCAAGGTCGTCCCATTCGCCGCCAGTCCAAAAGTGATCCCAGCCGCTCATGTCGTCCATGCGCTGCTGTTCGAGGTTGACGTTCTCCTGCGCCTTTGCCAGCTCGTCGGTCAGCTCCGCCCTCTTTTGGAGGGCTTCGATGTAGGTCTCCTGCGCCTGCTGCTGCCGCTGCTCCTCTGCCTCCGCCTCTGCTGCCTTTTTCATGGCCTCCACGTAGTCCTCTGTGCTCATAGTGGCGTTGCCCATTTGGGCGGCGATTTCGGGGTAAGAGGCCGCGAGCTGCTTGTTTACGGCGGCGAGGGCTTTCTCCTCAGCTGCCGTCCTGTCCGCCTTGGAAGCCAAGTCGTCATACTTCTGGATAAGGGACAGAGCGCCCACCTCGTTCGCGTTTATATCGGAGAGGGCGCTGTTGAAGTCGTCGGAGACAGAGTGGACGCTCTCACAGAGCGCGTCCACCTCTGCGGTGAACTCCTCCACGGTCTGCCTGTTGGCCTCAAAAGCTGCGGAGAGATCGTCTACCTGATACTTGAGCCTGCTGGCCTCCTCGGAGGTCTCCCCGTACTGCTCGCAGGCTTTCTCGTACTCTGCATTGAGGTCTTGCAGCTCGTAATACTGGGCGCGGGTTGCTGCGGTCATGCCCTCTGTCTCGCCCAAATTCTCCTCGTTCATGGCGATAAAGGCCGCGACCGCTGCGGTGAGTGCTGTAATGCCAATGGCTACCCAACCGATGGGGCCGAGGGCGGTGTTCAAGGCTACGCCGAACGAGATAATGGCCGGGATTGCCGTGGTGGTTGCCACGGTAACACCTACCATAGCAACGGCGGCCACGCCTACGCCGATTCCAATGGCTGCAATAGCCTTTGTGACGACCGGGTGTTCCTGCGTGAACTCCGTCATAAAGTTCAGCATATTTGTTCCCAGCCCGTAGAGCTTTTCAATAAGCGGGTTGATTTGCTGGCCGATGGAGATTTGCAGGTTCGCCGCCGCGTTGGATAGCTCCTCCTGTGCGTGGGCCGTGGTGTCTGTCATGGTTGCGTAGGCTGCCGAAGTCGCTCCTGCGGAGGTCTGCATAGCGTCGAGCGTGGTGTTGAACTGCTCCGCCCCGGCATTGTAGAGGGACAAAGCGCCGATTCCGGCCTCCGAACTGCTCCATAGCTCGTTAAACGCGCCCGCGCTCCCGCCGACGCTTGTACCCAGCACGTCCATCACGTCGCCAAGCGAGTAGCCCATATCCATCAGCTCGGAGAAGGAGCTGCCTGTTTCCTCCATCAGAACGGCGGACACAGTGCTACCGCTGTCGCCCAGCTCGTTCAGCATGGACTTGAGGTATGTCCCGGCCTCCGCCGTCGCAATACCGCCCTTGGTCAGCTCCGCGTAGGCTGTCGAGAGGTTATCCATTTCCACGCCGTAGGCCGAGGCAAGGGGGATTACTTTACCAACGCTGGCGGCCAGCTCGTCCACGGTGGTTTTGCCGAGGTTTTGGGTCGTAATGAGCATATCGGAAATGTTCTCCGCGTAGCTCGCTTCCAGCCCGTAGGCGTTGAGGGCCGTTGTGAGTACGTCTACCGCCGTGGCGGAGCTGGTAAATCCGCCTGTAGCCAGTTTGGTCGCTGTGGCGGTAAATTCGACCGCCGAAGCCGTTTCTACGCTTGCGGAGAGCGCAGAATAGGTGGCTTCCGATAATTCGTTGACACTCTGGCCCGTCGCCATAGACAGGGCCAGAAGGTCGCCAGAAAGGGTCGAGAGGGAGACCTGCGTGGTGTCGGCGATGGTGGAGATTTTCATGGTGGCAACCTCGAACTCCGCCGCCGCCTCGGACGCTTCCATGTAAGCGTCCGCCAGCTCGAACACCATCTTGGCTATCCCGGCGGAGGTCAGCACCGTGGCAAGCTGCTCCGCCGCCTTTTGGCCCCTCTCGCTGCCCTCCTCTGCCTCGTCCGCTGCCCGGTCGGTCGCATCGGATAGCTCGTCTGTAGCGTCTGCGGCCCTCCTGTTTGCTTCGTCCAGTTCCCGCGCAGCGTCCGCCGCGTTTTGGGCCGCCTCTTCAAGCTCGTCGAGGTTGTCGCAGCCAGAGGCGAGAAGTTGGTCGTATTCGTCCATGGCTTGCTGTGCCCGCTCCTGCGCTGCGGTGAGCGCATTCATGGCCTCCTCCGCTTCCTCGCTTGCCCTTGCCAGTTCCTCTTTCGCCTCTGCGGAGACATTATCGTTTTCGGCAAGCTCCTCCATTGTCTGTGAGGCCCTTTCCATAGCTGCCGTCAGGTCTGTTTGGGCCTCCTCTGCTTGGTCTATGGAGGTGGCTACGCCGTCTATCGTCCGGGCTACCGCTGCCGCCCGCGCTGACATATTGCCAAAGGCGCTGTCTGCCGCTGCCCCAGCCCTCTCGATGCGGTCGGCCATATCCTGTCCGCTCTGTGCTATGCGTTCGATGATCGCGCTCATTTCGTCAAGAACGCTAAATCTCGCGGTTAGGTTTTCCAATTCTCCACCTCCTCCTGTTTTGGGTATAGAAAAAGGGCCTCGCATAGCCGCGAGGCCCCGTTGATTTCATGTTTAGTTTTCGGCAATAGCCTTGTCTATGGCTTCTTTGAACGCGACCGCTTCATCGTATTGCGGTTTTCTGAAACAGATGGCGTTCTGATCTGTCGCGTAGTGCGTCGCATTGGCGACGGAGGAATAGGTCTTTGCTCCTCTGACTTGGATGTGCAGGCACCCAGCCATCATCAGTCCAGGCTTGAGGAGCGTTGTGGAAACAACGTCGGAAAGCCTGACCGTATGGCCTGCGTCCTTTTTGCCCTTCTTGATTTTGATGATCGTGCCATCAAACTCAATTTCGCCGTCGTAGCCAGTGAATTTCATTCTTGCGCTCCTCCTGTTTCGATATTCTGGATGGGCTTTTCGTTTGTGGCCGACTGGTGCCACCTCCGCACCGCTTTCCCCCAGTCTATGGAGAAGCCAGTCAAGCCGTCAGGGAGCGAAACCACCTCTAACTCAAAGCAGCCTCCCGTCTTTTCCAGCTCGTCCTTGTTTGGGTAGCCCTGCGGTATGTTGTCCTTGCGGGTCGGCCGGTGGCCCGCTATGCGGTAGAGCGCGAAGAATCGGGCGCTCTGCCTCCCTTCTCCAATGAAGACCATAAAATACTTTTCGTTCTCGGAGAATCCGTCCGCCTGCATTGATGTGTATTCCTTGACGAATCCGGCCTTTTGTGCTGCCATAAAGCCCTTGTTTCGGGGCGCGTGACGTATGAGTATAGCGTCCGCCGGGGATATTCCTTTTGCCCGCAAAATGTCGCTCGCATACTCATACATCACAATGCCCTCCGCCCGGCGCTTCACAGCACCACTTTCTTGTATTTGTAGCGCCAGATATAACCGCCTGCGCGGTGCTGTCTTCCTCGCAGACAGGCGTTTATGCAGGACACCCGGATTCCCGTCACTTTTGCCGCTGCGCTCTGGCCGGGGTACTCCGCTATGATCTTGAGCGTCCCCGGCTCAATTTGGAGGACGGGCGTTTTGCTGCCGTTCTTTGCCGCCGCCCGCGCTGTGCGCCCGCCGTAGTTTGTGTTCTCTGCGGCTGTGGCCCACTCAAGGTTATCCGCCCGGTTGTTTTCCGGGTTTTCGTCCTTGTGGTTCACCTGCGGCTTTCCCTCCGGGTTGGGTATGAACGCCTCCGCGACAATCCTGTGTACCCGGAGTGACTTCCGCGCCCCGGTGCTGCTCTTGAGGGAGACCTGCATATATCCATGCTTTTTTCTGGTCGGTTCTACTATGCGTATGCGCCTGATTCTGCCGAGATTACTGACCTCGTAAAGGCCCTCATAACCGACTACGGGCAGCCATTTTTCCCGCATGGCAGCACCTCCGTATAAGTCCCCTCTATTATACCCCCCCCCCCCCCTGATTTGGCAATAGTTTTCGGATAAATGCCCCGATAAACGGCAAGCCCCTACTTTTTGGCCCGTATCGTGTCAAATCTCACGGGGTTCTTGTCTTCCACTAATTCGGAGGCTATATAGAAGTTTTGCAGCGGCCTCGGCATAGCGTAGAACTCCTCCGGGCGGAGGTTGTGCCTCTGCCAGAGAACGCTACACCAATAGGCCCGGCTCCCTGCCTCCGATATTAGTTTTTTGCGTCTTCGATGTCCTCTCCGTCATTGGCCGGGGCCGCCAGCCCGAGGGCCTGCATGACCATCCGGGAGACGTGCTGGTACTCGTCGGACTTGGGGAACACCTTGAGCGGCATTTCGGTGATGTCCACGCAGCCGTAGTATTCCATGAGCTGCTTGTCCTTGAGGTCGGGGAACTGCAAAGCCTCGACAATCATATGCCGGGAGGCGCGGGCGCTGTCCCTCTCGGTCTTCCAGACAACCTCGCCCATGTAAATCAGGGGGTTGTTCTTCTTGTCGGTGGCGATTGTTCTGGTGCGGTACATATCGTTGATTTTGGTGATCTCCGCTTGCGAAAGCACCTTGATTTCCAGCGGGAGGATGTTCCCCTCCTCGTCCCGAATGGTGTCCGGGCCGGGAACGGTGACGATCTCCGGCTCCTTGCTGCGCATGAAGTATTTGAGGTCTTTCTTTGTTGCCATGATGATATTACTCCCTTCAAAATGATGCAGACCCCGCCCGGCGTGGGCGGGGCTGCCGCTGGTTAAACAATGTCCTTGATGTTGAACGCGATACTGTCCTCGACGACGTTGCCGCCGCTGTCGAGGTTAATGAGGTTGAGGTCGCCCGTCAGGACACAGCCGACGCAGGTGATGGTCTCCGCGCCGTTCTCGGCATAGTAATCGCTGTTCTCGTCGTTCATAATCCCTTGGATGGTGAACTCCGGCGTTCCCTTGTCCTTGTTATAGCGCTGGATGGCCTCGCGCAGCCACGGAGTGCTGCGCCTGCGGGTCATGTTCCCGGTGATCTGGCAGCCCAGCCACCGGGAGCTGGGGGTGCGCTCTCCGAGCTGCCGCCCCGTCCAAACGTCCGGCGTAAACTTGATCTCGAACTTGATGCTGTCGAGGACTTCGATGCCGTCGATGAAGACCTTGCCCTCTCGGAGAGAAATGGGGTTTTTGTTGTACTGCATGAGAGACATTTCGCTTTACCTCCCTTCTTAGCGCGTGGTGACGGTGAAGTAGAACTTCTCCGCGCTGTCCACGGGCTGAATGCCAACATTGACGAAAACCTCGTCGCCGTGGGATGCCTCCCGGTCAACGAGGAAGTCCTTGTCGTAGTCGATGCCCCGGATGGCTCCTACGCCGCCCTCGGACTTGAGGCCGTACAGCTTGAGGATGGTCTTGCCGATACCCTCCATGGCGTTCCAGCCGTCGTCTTCGTTGTCGAAGCGGTTGGGCGGGAAATTGAGCTGGACGCTCTCGCCGAAGCTGTCCATCACCCGGAGTACCCGGTTCTTGCGCCAGCTCTTGGCCTTTCTCTGCCGGGCGAAGGAGACAAGGCTGTTGATGTCATACTCCACAACGACCTCGTTGGTCTCGTTGAAGGAGAAGAAGAACTTCCCGGCCTTGATAGCGGCCACAGCCTCGGTATGAGAGAGCAGGCCATGGATGTCCGAAGCGTCCTCCACGGGCTTATAGGTGTTACTGGTGACACAGTCCGCGCCTGCGTCTGCTCCGGCTACCCACGCCGTTGCCATGGTCGCGTCAACGACAGTGCCGTCGCTCAAGACGTAGCCGTTGCAGACGTTGATAATGCCCTCGTAGTCCGCTGCGTAGTTGGCGATAACCGCCTTGCGGTACTTGCCAACGTCCTCGCGCAGGTACTTGATTTTGCTGACCACAGCGGTCATGAGGCTGCTGTTCTCCTTGCTGTCCAGCGGGAATGCCATCGTGTTCCAGTGAATCGCCTCCGAAGCGTCGAGGAAGCGGGTAATGTCGATGGTGTTAGTGGTGCCGTTGGTGCCTCCCGCGAGGCTAATCGCGGAGAAGTCTTCCAGCGCTGCCTCCTCGTCGCCCTTGAAGATAATCCAAGAGGAGCCTGCGGCCATCAGGTCGCCCACGGTGTTCAGCCCCTCGAACTCCTCCACAGCGGAGTTGTCGAGGTAGACGGTGACATCATAGCCGCCGTCCTCATTGGCGACGCAATCGAAGCTCAGATCGTTGCCGCGCTCGCCGCCGTACATGGCCTTGGCAGTGAGCGTCGTGGGAGTGGTAGGAGATTCCGGGGTTTCGCCGCTCTCCGCTCCTACGTCGCCCTCTCTGCCCTCCTCCGGCGCAGGGGTAATGATGTCCTCAATATTGACGCTACCGCTGGCCTGCTCGCCCTGCGCCGGGATATAGAGGATGATCTTCTTGGCGCTTTTCAGCGCCTCCTTCACCAGCAACAGCGGGGCCTCGTAGACGCTGTAGCCCAGTTTGGCATACTGCGCGTCCGGGGAACCGTTCTCGATGGTGATAAACTCCTTGGCAGGCCCGTAGTTGTGGCCCAGCAGAGGCATAATGACGGTGCCGCGCTCGGCAATGCCAATAATGGTCTGCTCGGTGGTCTGCCAGTTAATATAGGTGCCAGGCCGCTCTTTCAGAGACAGCTTGCTCCAAGTTCCTCCGGCCATGGCTTACCCCTCCTTCCTCTGGCCCAGCGAGACAGGGGTGTTGAGCCACTTGTCGATGTGGGCCTGCATTTCCTCCACGGTGTACCTGCTGCCCTCCGGGATGCCGACGGTGGCCCCGTCGAAGGTGCTGGGAGTTACCCCGAACAGCTTGACGCAGCTCCGACGCAGCTTCTCGATGGGGATTTTGCGCTCCGCCTCCGCTTTCGGCGCAGGGGGAGCGGCCTTGGTCTTATTCGCCATCTGGTGATTCCTCCTTTTTGGAAAATAGAATGTGAGTGATATTGACTTTGGGTGGCTCGTCGTCGGCGTAGCTCCTGCGGCTCGTCCACTCAATCGTGAGTTGCGCCACGCCGACATCCCCGCGCTTGAGGCCAGGGTCTTTGAGGCGGAGTTTCTTCCCGGTCGCCTCCCCGTCCTCGTTCAGCAGCGGGACGTAGTTTTTGGCCCTTTTGAGCGCGGTCAACACTCTGCGGGCGATTCCGTGGGCCTCCTCTGTCGTGTCCGCAAAGACGTTGATGTACCATGCGTACTCCGAGGCATAGGTGCCGAGGGTGTCGCCGCCCGTGTCGATTTCCGGCTGCGGGAAGTACATGGCCGGACGCTTAAAGTCCTGCGGAACGTCCCAGTAATAGGGATTGATGTCCCCAGCGGTGCGGAGTGCAAACGCCATTACGCTCGCTGCCTCCTGCTCCAATTCGATGTTCTTTGCCATGTCCTACACCCCCTCGAAAAACCGTTGTAGCCACTCCCGGAGCTTTGCCTCCGCGCTGGCCTTGAAAACAGGCTCAAAGGCCCGTAGAGCGCCCTCAAAATAGTGCGCCCCCTCTACCCAGTGCTGCTTGAGGAGCATACCCGTCTTGGCCTCCGGGTCGTAAATGAAGCGGTCGCCCTCCCAGTAGCCCGGCACCCAGCGCCGGGCTACCCCTCGCGGGTTCGTCCAGTGACCGTCATTCACAAAGGCGGCATACTCAAGGTTCGTCCCGACTTCCAACGTGAGGCCGCCGTCCGACAGGCTCCATACGTTACCGTCTCCTCCCCTCTCGAAGCTGGCGAGGAGGAGGCGGGTGTCTATCACCTTGCGCCGCACAATCTCGTCCTGCAATATCCGCAGGAACTCGGAGCCGACGGCCTCGATGTAAAGCTCGAACTCTGCGCGGAAGTCTCCCCGCGCTGCCCGCTCCATGCGCCGGAAGAACTCTCTGTACTCGCTCATATCGAACGTCACAACAGACACTAAAGCGCCTCCTGTCCCGTGTTCCTCTTGATGTAGACGAAAATGTGGTGATTCCTGACGTTGACGGGCTGCTCCGCTGTGTATTCCAGCCTTGTGGCGCAGTCCACGATTTTGTCGTTGATGCGCACGTCCGTACCGATTGGGAGGGTGAGCTTTGTTTTCGCCTCCAAGAGGTTCGCTGGGGCCGTCTGCGTGGTGGTGACGTTTGCGGGCTTCACGCCGAAGTGACACGCCTGTTTCTTGATGTCCGGCTCCTCCGGGTAAGAGAAGGAGGGCGAAGCCGCCAGCCCGAAGCCGGGGGACTTGCCCTCCTTCTGGATATGGTAGATGTCGCAGGTGTGGTTAAGCAGGGCCTCCAAGCTCATATCCGCACCTCCTAAAGCCTGCGCATACGCATAGTGACGGTTCCGCTGGCTTGCTTGATTACGAAGTCGTCCAGCAGGGCCGCGAGGTCGAGGGCCTTTACGAAGTCCTCGAAGGTGCCCTCGCCTGCGGTGTAGGAGTAGTCGTCGAAGGTCTCCGACTTGACAGCGCCTCCGCCTGTCTTCTTGAGCTGATTTGCATAAGAGGCATAAGCCTCCGCCAGCAGGATAACGGCGGTTCTGACCGGGCCGGGGATTTTGTCGTAGCCCTCAAAGCGGTTGTGCGTGTAGGTAATCACATACTGCTCCGCTCTCGCTATGTCCATTTCCAGCTTATCCTTTTTGCGCTGCTGGACGGCCTCGATGTCGGTATAGGCTTTGATCTCTTTGGGGAGTACCCACGGCCTTTCAGCCATACGGCCACCTCCTTACTCGCGCATGAGGTCGAGCATGGTGTAGCTACCGCCGAGGGCCGCGCTGATGGCCTCAAGCGCGTCCTCTCTGGTCTCACAGCCCGTCAGGTCGATGCCCTTCTCCTCAACGAGCGCTTTCAGCTCCTCGTCAGACATGGCGGCCAGCGCCTCCGCGTCAAAGGCCGGGGCGCTTACCTGCACGGCTACGATGGCCGCGATAATGTCGCCCTTGGCCTTGAGGCCCTTGATGTCCACGCCCATTTCCCCGGCCAGCTTCTTGAGGTCGGGAATGGTCATGCTCTCAAGCTGCGCCGGGTCGAGGTGGCCCAGCACCTCGCCGGGAGGCGGGAAGCCGGGGGCCTCCCCCTCCCCGACGAGCTTAAAGAAGCCAGAGGCCACCGCAGCGTCAGCGATGGCCTTGTCCTCCGTGAGTACGTCCGGCTGCTGCCGGGTGGCCTTGAGCGCCCCGCCCATGCCATAGTAGGAGAGGCCCTTGCAGAGTTTCAGATGATACATAGCTGTTCCTCCTTACTTGAGGCCCGTGATGATGGCCGCAGCGTCCAGCTCCTCAATGATGGGGTCGAAGTCCAGATGGACGACGTAGAAGCGCTTATCCTGCATGATGGCCTCTTTGCCCTCGGTCGTCTTGCGAATCTGCATGGAGTAGGTGTTGACGACAATGAGGTTTTTCGGGTCGGTCAGGAGGATGGTGCCGTCGTCGAGGGAGGGGCACTGTACCGTGGGGATTTTCGCCGGGGAGTTGTAGATGCTCTCCGGCACCGCGCCGCCCTTGCCGATAACCTGATTCAGCAGGAACAGCTCCCACTCCTGCGCCCTACGGGGGGACATCAGCCAGCGGAGCTTGCCGTTGTTGTACTTGTTGGGAATCTGCGCCAGCGTCTTGTAGAACAAGTCGAGGCTCATGGCCGTCTCGCTGGAAGCGTCGCGGACGTGTCCGCCGTTCTTGAGCTGCTTAATCCAGCCGTCGTTGACCTTGAGGAAGTCGGTGTCGCCCGCCTCCCCGATTTCCTCCGCATCGGTTCCAGTCCACGCTCCCGCCGCATGAGCGGTGGTGAAGCGGTAGAGGCTGCCGCTGTAGGTGACGCAATCCCCGGCGGCATACGTCTCCGTAGCGCTAAACGCCTTGGCTTCCCCCGTGTCCTCGTCGCTGTTGAGGTACAAATCCTCAAGGTCAACGCCGAGCTGGGTCGTCATGAGGTTGGTGATGATGGCCTCAAGGTTCTGGCCCTCGATGTTCTCCCGCAGCGTCTCCTCGGTGATTTCCCAGGGCAGGCGGACGGCGGTGCAGGCGTACTCAATCTGGCTGGTTTTCACGTTGGCGCGGTAGCCGTCGTCAGTGTTCTCGGTCTTCTTCCGCAGAATACGCCGGGCAATGCCAATCTTGTCCACCTCGCCAGTCTTGGCGGTGCGCATCTCATGGCGTACCAGAGGGCCGAGGTTGGTGGCCTCGAAGGTCTGCTGCAAAAACTTCCGCGCCTGCTCCGGGTTAAGCAGACCGCCGCCGGAGAGCGAGGTCGTCTGGATGGCCGCTTTGCGGATGATGCTGCTGTTGTCGTTTCCCATGGTGTGTTATCCTCCTATTCGTTCTATTAGAGAAGCCCGTGGAGATAGTGCGGCTCCTCCGCAGACTTCTCCACCGTTCCGTCACCGCCGAGGTTGCTGGGGAGGCCCCGGCTTTTCAGCACAGGCTCGACAGCCTTGGCGACGGCGGCCTCAATCATGCCTGCCACCTGTTCGGCGGTGACGGTCTCCTGCTTGGGCTGCATGGCCTTTTCGATGGCGCTGGCGACCATCTTCTCGATGGCCTCCGGGGTGATGGCGGTATCGGGAGCGGGGCCGCCCTCGCTCCCGGCCTTGGCAACGGTCTCCGGGGTGGTGGCCGGGGTGGTCTCCACGTTCTGCACCTGCCCCTGCGCCGCCCCCAGCGCCTTGGTGATGGCCGCCTCCACGACCTGTTCAACTTCCTGCTTAGTCACTTCTTTGTCCTCCTTCTTGGATTTGGTGTTGTCGTCCGACTTCTCCCCGGTGCCCTCCGGCTCCGGGTCGTCGAACTCCTTGAGGAACGCTCCAAGACTTTCGTGAATGCCTGCGAGCGTTTCCCGGTTTTTGGCGCTCATTTTCTTCCCGGCCTTTTCTACGGGCAGGTCGTCAATGATCGCCTTGGTGATGCTCTGGCCGCCAGCGAGAATGCTGGTGATGATACCGCCGAAGTCCTCAAGGCACTCACGCACCTTGCCCTCGTCCGATTCATACCGCCAGCGGCCAGTGATGGGGTCGTAGGCGTATAAAACCTCCTCAAGGGAGTTAAAAGCGTTCCAAAAGAGCGAACCTTTGCTGCGCTCCTCGTAAAGCTCCGCCATAGCTCCCTTCTCCACCACTTTGAAGCCAAACGCTTCCGCTAACTGCTTGAATAGCCCTTTCTTCCCGCTGGAATCCTGCTTTGTTACGTCGTCCAATTCTACGTCCTCCTCGCTGTAGTTTCCCATGCCGCCCATGCTAAAGCCTGTGATGTCGCCCTTTTCGATGCTCTCCCACACGCTCGCGTCGGTCACTTCGACGGTCATAAGCCAGGTGCCCTTCTTGACTGCCTCTCCGCCGATGTCAAAGTCTGCTTTCGCAATCCACGTTTCCACGACGGTCGCGCCATCCAGCGGCTCGAAGCTGTGCTGCAAGTCCACCTTGTCGCCGTTCTTGGCGAAGTAATAGGCGGCCTTAGTGATCTCCGCCTCAGTCATGTAGTTGCCGTGGCTGTCCTCCGCCATCGGCTCATACACAATCCCGGTGACGTAGTGATTCGCTGCGTCCGTCTTGAGGATTCTGCCGTAGGTGGTAAAGCTCGCCTTGCCGTCGTCGGCTTTCGTCAGAAGGAACTTCCGCAGGTTGGCCGCCTTGTCCACAAGAGAGACGTATTGGATTTTCGCGTCGGTGATTTCGTATGCTTTCCGCAAGCTCGTTCTCATGCCCTTCTCACCTCCTTTCCACGTCCGGGCTTTGGGGAAATATAAAAAGCAGCGTTTCCGCTGCCCTTTACCGTGTATGCCGCAAAACGGCTCTGAATGGCCCGAAAAGGCCGTTGTCTTTTGGATGGGTAAACTGTCTACATAGACGAGCCGGGGCGCTCCTGCGCCACGGGAGGATGCAGGAGCGCTATTCCTTGCGCGGTGCTTCCTTTTCGACGACAGTGGCGCAATGAGGAAGCTCTGCCTCAATGCAGCATACGGGGATAGTGACTTTCAAAACAGGGATTTCCCCGGCTTTCTGTGTGAGGGTGAACTCGGAAGCGTACTTGGCGAGGTCAATCCCATCAACCTCTATCGCGGTAAAGTCTCCGCTCTGCTTAATCTGTACCATAGGTCTAACCCTCCTCTATTCCTGCCTTGGCTTTGTTCCTTGCGTCCAGCTCCTTCTCCCATGCGTCGTCCATGGCTTCGACGGCCTCCTGTTGTAGCCTCTGCCGCTCCTCAAGGGGTAGGCCGAGAATGTCCTCGCTGACGACGGGCTGGCTGATACAGTGACAGTTGATGCGCTCCTCCGGCGGGAGGATAACGTCACGGGGGTACATCGGCTCGTAGGTGCCGCCCTTAATTCCAGTGAGGGTGAAGGGCGCGTCTTTTGGGACGCGCTGGCCGTCCATGTCCAAATGGTTCTGCCGTGGCTCATTCCTGTATGCCCCGGTGTGCTTCCACGCCTTATCGACGACCGCCGGAGACTGCATGAACGCCTCCTGCTGCGCTACGCTGTGCGCCCCTAAAACCTCTGTGAGCGCCACACGCCGGGCCTTGTAGTATTCGTCCCGTATGCCGCTGTCGAGGATTTCACGGGTAAAGGAGGCTATTCCTGTACCGTCCTTGAGGCCCTTGGTGAGGATGGTCTCGATTTCCTTGTGGCTGTTGAGCTGCATGATCTCGCCGAGCTGTTCGCTCCACGATTCCACCCATGCCACGGTGCGCTTCGACACGACTTCCAGTTTGAGGCTCCTGTCGGTCTGTGCGATATAGTAGGCGACGAACTCCGGCATGAACTCGGAAAGATGCTCGGTAAAGACGGTGGCGAGCTTGGCCTTGAGGCGGTCATTGAGCTTCACCCTCGGCCAGATGTCCGCCGCGAAGGTCTCAAGGTCTGCGGCCTTTTCCGCTTCTGCGAGGAAATAGTCGGTCTCCTCCACCAGCGCCTCCGCCACGTCGTCCTCGATGCCCTGCATATAGCCGATGGTCGCCTGCGGCTCCGCGTAGCCCTCTGCGTCCAGCGCGTCGGCGAGATCGCCGTCCGCCTTGGCGAGGTATGCGTCGATGGCCTTTATGAGCGGCTGACACGCCATGCACATAGTCAGGCCTCCCCCCTGTCCATCTTCATCAGAAGCCGCTTGACTTCCTTCATCACAGCCACCACTTCATCGTCGCTCCGGCTTGCCGCCTTTGCAATCTGCTTTTGCAGGCTCTCCGTGAGGCTGCCCAGGTCAAGTCCGCCCATGCCGCCGCCCTGCGTCTTGCTGTAGGCCAGAGGCACGTCGCCCCACTCCTCCGGGTAGTCCTCCGCAACCTCTCCGTATGCCTCGAAGATGATCTGCCGGGCCTTGTTCGGGGTGAGGCCTCCGGCGTTGTTGCAGACGGTCAGAAGCTTGTAGAGGTCGTCCGGGTTGCTGATGTCCGGCTCAAGGAAGTAGCACTCAACATACTTGAACCGGTACTCATTGAGGAGGCGGTTGTTGATTGCCCACGCGAGGCTCTTGCGCTCCGGCTGGAATACCTGCTGCTCTGTGACCTCCTGCGCCGTCTGCGCCGTGGCCCGGTTGAAGTCGGTGGTGTAGCCCACATAGAGGTCGGGAAGCTGGAAAGCGGACTGCACCTTCCGGCGGTTGTTGTCGAGGTAGTCTTGGAAAAGCTCGTCTTTTTGGAGTATGCTGGCGAGGTCTTTTATCTCAACGTCCTGCTGCTCGTCAGCGTCGAAGTCCGTCTTCCCGTCGGGGCTTTCCATTTCAAGAAGGATAAAAGCGTGTTGCCCGGCTTCCCCCTTGATGTCGTTCATGTAGTTTTGAAGCCTTGCATAGCTTCCTTCCGTAAGGGTGCCGTTTTTGAGAATAATCATCAGCGGAGTATGCCGCCCGTTGACAAAATAGTTGTTGTTCAGCCCCTCCGCCCGGCGGCTTCCGTCCACACCGAGTACCTGCCCTATCCACCGCACCTCCCCGTATGGCTCTGTCCCGATGGCAAACTCCATCAGCTCATTGGCCTGATATGCAAGGTCAAGGGTCTCGTCCTTCGGGAGGTATTTGCCGTCTCGACTGTCCATAATGCGCGGGTCTCCAAACTCCTTGAAATAGACGGTTTTGCCACCTATTTCTTGCTTGTACTTGCAGTAGCGTTTCTTCCGTTCCACCTGCTGGCCGTGGTGGTAGTAGATGGAGGGGATATAGGGGTCAAGCGGCTTGGTCTTGGAGACTGATGGGGTCTCCTTGATGAACTCAATCTGAACGACCTCTCCGGCGAGGTTGCGGATTACCTCAAGATAGGCTATTCCGTAGGTCTCCCGCGCCTCTATCACGTCCTCAAACACCTCTTTGGTGTCCTGCTCTGTGTTCAGTAGCTCGACGATCTCCTCCGCCCTCTTGAACTCTGCCGCCATTTCCGGGGTCTCCTCCACGTCCTCGACGTAGCGGATGCCGATGCCGAATCCGGCGATATTGTTCTTATAGGCCCTGATGCACTGGGGGAGAATGGTGCTGTGCTTCACCATCTGCCGGAGGCCGCGCATATCGTTTACGGGGGTTATCCAGTCCCCGGCGTTGTACGCCTCCGAAGTGGTGAGCTGTACGGAGTTGTCTGCTTTCTCAATGGGCGCTGCCCTCTGCTCTTTGATAATGCGCACCTGCGCCTTGCCCTTACCCATGGCGTTTCGCCTCCTTTTTCCGCTTTGGCGGTTTTACTGGTAGACACAACAGCAAAACGCAGTCAGCCTCGTCGGGAGAGGGCTGGCCGCGCTTCTTTACTGCGTCCTTGCTTTCGATTTTGATTTTGCTGGCTTCGGTGAGGCCATACTTCCTGCCGGAGAGCTGGGCCACGAGGTCGTCGTCGTCCGGGAGTATCAGCTCCACGGGCTTCCGCAGCCCGGTCTCCTCGTCGTATGGGGAGAGGAGCTTTTTGACGACGGCCATCATGTAGGTGGTGGTGTCGTGGTAGTGCTTGTGGCGTATGCGCTCGCCGAACTTTACCGGGTAGACCTCCATCCACCAGAAGCGCTCCGGGTTGTTCCGCTTCACCTGCCGGAGGCGGTCTACCACGCCGCCGCCCACGCCGCCGTCGTCTATCTTGACCGGGATAGGGTCGGTCAGCTTGTAGCGAGCCACCAGCTCCTCCCCCAGCAGGATAATGTCGTCTGCGGTCTTCATGGTGTCCTGCCCCTGCCGCTTTTTGTGGAGCGTGACCTGTTCATCGACCTTGTAGCCGATTACGGTCTTGTCGTCGCCGAAGCGGGCCACATCACAGCCAATGTGTACCAGCGTGGGCCGCGCCCTTGGTGTGAAGTCCGTCATAATGGAGGCCTCCACCAGAGACAGGGGGATGAAGATGTCGTCCTCCTGCAAGGGGAACTCCCCGGCCACGCGGACGCGGAACACGTCGCTGTCCTCGCCGTACATATTGATGATCGTCTGTACGAAGTCCTGCGGGACGCGCCCGCTCTTGCGCCCGTCGATGTGGAAGGTGGAGTAGCTGGCCCGGTTCTTGTTGTGGCTGTCGTAGAAGAAGCCGGAAAGCTGTGTCGGGTTGCCGCACATAAGAAGCCGCGCCCCCGGCGTTGACAAAGCGCCGAGGACAGGCTCAAATATCACATCGTCCACGCCGCTGGCCTCGTCGATGATGAAAAGCAAATCCTCCGCGTGGAAGCCTTGCAGCGCGTCCGGCTTGCTGGCCGTCCGCGCTACGGCAAACCACTCCTCCGGGTAGCCCTTCATGTAGACCTTTTCCTTTGTCCACGTCAGCTCCCGCGAGAGGGCCGGGTTATTGCGGAGCCACTTGCTCACCTCCGCCCACAGTATGTCAAATAGCTGGTGCTGCGTCGGCGCTGTGCAGGGGATTTTGGGGAATGGCCGGGTACTCATAAACCATATCACTGACCACGCCTCAACTGTGCTTTTGCCTACGCCGTGGCCGCTGCGAACGCTCGTCATTTTGCTCCCGGCTACGCTGCGGAGAATGGCTGCCTGCTGCGGGTCTGGTGTCGCCTGTATGACATCTTCCACGAACTCCACGGGATGATCTGCGTAGTAGAGTATCGCCTCGCTGTCAAGCATTGCCGCTCTCCTTCCGTCTTTGATATGCCGCTATGATGGTATCGGCAAGTTGCGCCGGGCCGTCGTCCTTGGCCGCTGCGCTCTCCTCCTCAAGCGTCCTGTTCAGCCGCTCAAGGTCGGTCGCCATCTTGATATACTCCTTGATGTCTTTGGGGGTCATGTCCTCGACTGACAAATTTTCAAGGGCTTCGAGCGCTTTCTTTTGGAGCTGCATGGCTATACCAATATGGCGCTTAGTCATGGTCTTACGGTCGGCTATGACCTTTTTCCGGGCCTCTCGCTCAAGCTCATTGTCGTATGCCCTGACGCGCTCCTGCCACTCCTTTTCGCGGCTCCACCTCTTAATCAGCGGTAGACTTTTGGACAACTGCTGGGATACCGCTTTGAGGCTGCGCTCCGCCCCCATGTCCAGATAGATGGAAAACGCCTCAAACGCCTGTGCGCTTTCGCCTTTCTGTCGCTCCCACGGCTTGTCAGTCCACTTACCCATGTCCTCCTCTCCTTATCGCTCTCTTGGCTCTGCCCCCACAATCCAGAATAGCGCGTTGTTCGTGTTGAGGCCGTGGTCTACGAGGTATTTCATGCTCTTGGCCTCGTACTGCGGGTGCAGCTTCACGCCTCCCACCCTCATTTTCTGCTGCTTCTCGTAGACGAAGCCGGGGGTGTGGAAAAGGTCGTGGTACTGGAAGGGTCGCTCCGCCCCGTACCGTTGGAGCGTCGCCCTCACCTTCTCCCGGCGGTCGTATGCCGTCGAGATTAGATGGATATTTTTTACAGCTTTACCGTACCGCTCTATGCCGACGATTACGCCGCTTGCGGTGATTCCGCTGCCGCAGGTGATATACAGATCGTCCAGCTCGTCGGGGATGTTCTGTGCCTGCTCCGCTACCGCGCTCAAAAGGACTTCCCCGTAGTCGTCGAGGTTTATCCCGTACTGGACGACGAAAAGGCCCCGTGCCTTTGCCAGCGCCTCCGCCCTCTGCTTGAGGACGTTGTGCCTGCCGCTCTTGGCAATCACTTGGACGCTGGCCCCGTAGCTCATGGCGAGCCGTGGCATACTCCCGGTGGCTACGGACATATCGCTCGCTCCGCCGTAGGCTACCACGCAAGGGAGGCCGTAGTGCCTCGCTGCTGCCGCTGTTATCGGCCCCTGCGGGGAGTGGAGCGAGCAGTAGGTGATTACTCCCTTTATGCCCGGCTCCCTCCCCAGCGCCGCCTCTATCAGCAACATACATTGGCGGAGCTTCCCGCCGTTCACCCCTCCCGCCCCGAACGGGGTGTAGAGGTCGTCCCGCTTGAAGTACATTCCGGCGATCTCCTGTACTGGGGTCAGGTCGTGGGCCGTCATTCTTCCAGCCCGAACAGGCGTTTGTAATAGTCGGTGTTGGTGGATAGCTCCTCCTGCATGAGACCGTAGAACGACTGGCTGTTAATCTTTTTGTTATAGCCTGCGGCCTGATTGAGCGCCCCGAAACAGGTACCCGTCCCGATCTCCTTCATCAGCGCTGTCGGCTCCGGGGCTTTCCCGTTCACCAGCATACAGAGGTTGTAGTCGTTGCCCTTGAAGCCCTCAAGCCCGTCTATCCCGCAGCACGTCATACTGTCGCCCATAGCCCGGAGGCGGTTCTCCCCGGAGTAGAACTTCATGCCGTGGCGGTGGCACTCTGCTTTGATGGCCTCAAAGTGTGGCCGAAGGATGTGGAGCGGGTAGCATACGTCTCCTCCGACCTTCACCATGCCGGGCTTGTTCTTGTAGAACTTCATGCCCTCGACGACCGCGCCGTACACTCCCGCCTCTGCCAGCCGGGGGATATTCTTCATCACATCGGCGAATACCTCCGGCATATAGGGCTGGACACGGACGATTACCCGCTGCACCCGCTGGGCGAGCGTCCGGGCGATTTGCAGCCGCTCCTCGTAGGGCGGTGTGCCCGGCTCAAGCTGGTCGTACTTGCTGCATACCATCGAGACCTGGACAACACAGTTGCACCGCGCCAGCAGGTCGAGGTATTCCGGGTCTGCGACGAGCCTGCCCTTGGTGCTGACGACGAAGGGGTACTGCGTCTCCGCCAGCAGCTTGAGGCATTCGTAGCTGGCCCGGATATTCTTCTCGACGGGCTGGAAGGGGTCGCTCATGCCTCCCCAGTGGATGGGGATATTCCAGTCGCACCACGCCGTCTCCCGGTTGCGCTTCCCCTCGATGAAACTGCGCATAGCCTCCACGGTCTCGTCCCGCTCTATCTTCCCGATATTCCGCTTTTTCTGAGCGAAACAGTAGCGGCACCCGTGGCTGCACCCCTTGTAGGTATCAAAGCGGATGGGAAGGTTACACAAAATCACCTGCGAGCCGCATTTGCACCCCATATCAGATTTCCCCCTTTGCTTTCTGGATGATCGCCTCAATGAGCGCTTCCTTGCCGTAGTCCTTGACGTAGGCTTTCAGCTCCTCCCGGTCTGCCTTATCGAATGTGAGGCTGACGTTGAAGAACTCCTCTATGGCCCGCAGCTCCTCGTCCACAGTGTCGCCGTCTATCAGGCTGTCAATGTCGTTGGTGAGGCTGTCGATTTCCGCCTGCGTGAAGCCCGTGAGCGGCGCGTCGTCCCCCAGCTCCGCGAGCAGGGCCGCCAGCTTCTCCTCGTCCCATCCGCCCTCGATTTTGTTGAGTGCCACGTTGAGCTGGCGTTCCTGCGTCTCGTCGAGGTCTACCACCGACACGTCCACCTCTGTCTCCCCCTCATTTTCGAGGACGGTGAGCCTCTGGTGGCCGCCCACTACCCTGTTCGTCCGCTGGTTCCAGACGACGGGGATAATCATGCCATAGGTGATAATGCTCCGGCGCAGGTTCTCATACTCGGTATCGCCGGGGATAAGGTCTATCCGGGGGTTATAGGCCGCCCGGTCGAGATCGCGTATCTTCTTCCGCACTATCTCCATCACGATACCCCCTTTACCACGTTGATGATCGCCGTCGCCAGCTCCGCTTTGGCGTTCTCTGTCTTCTCGATGTACTTTTCGACCGTCTGCCGCGCTCCCTCCGGGAGGGAGAAGGTCATGGTGAAGGTGTCCTTTTCCTTCTTGTCGGAGTAGTCGGAAAAATCCTCCTCCATCAGGTCTTTTATGTGGTCGTACTGCATCAGGAGGCTTTGCAGCTCCCAGTCCTCGAAGCCCGTCACCTCCATGTCCCCGGTCTCGTCGAGCTGCTGCAGCAGGTCGGCCAGCTTTCCGATGTCCCAGCGGCCTTTGACCTTGTTGAGCAGGACGTTGAGTACCTTCTCGTCCTTTTCCTCAAGGTCTACGACTACGGCCTCGATGTCCTCCCGGCCCTGTTCGAGCAACACCTTGAGGCGCTGGTGGCCGCCGACGACGCGCCCGGTGCGCTCGTTCCAGATAATCGGCTCGACGTAGCCGAATGTCTCCATGCTCCGGCGGAGTTTCTGGTACTCTGCATCCTCCGGCTGTAAATCTCTCCGGGGGTTGTAGTCCGCCGCCGTGAGTTGCGCCGCTTTTAGCATCCGTATTTCCACTTTAATCTCCTTTCCGGCCCTTTTCGGGGCAAAAATCCCCGTAAAAAAGACACCGCTCGCTGCTTCCTGCAATGAGCGGTGCTGTGTCTGCACTATATTACAGGGTACAGTTTAGCACTTTTAGGAATGAATGTCAAGCGCGGGTTTTGTGAAGTGTTTCCGGCTTTCACAGCTCCTCTACCCCGCTAATCCCAAAAAATAATATTGTCAGGTCGGGAATACACCTGTCCACAATGTCATAGACAGCCCTTTTGCTGATACCTTCCTGCCGGGCCAGCTCCTCTGCCGTGACGGGTACGTCCGCGAGATATAGGCCGCAGAGAATGCTCCACCTCCGCTTGTCCGAGGCCCGGTTGCTCCTCTCGCACATAGCCTTGAATACGTCCAGCATTTTGTTGACGTGGGCCATGACGACGCGGGTAACGAGATAGTTGCGCCGTATGCTGTCTGCGGTCAGCTCCTTTTCCTTGAAGCTCACCCCGAAGCTGCGCATAATCTCCTCGAAGTCCTCGTCTACCTCCTCTGCCGCCTCCTCGTCATAGACCGCGTTCTGGTAGTATTCGTTGAGCTGGCGGTATTTCCGTATCAGGAGCTTGGTGTCGTGGTATCGCTTGTCGGTCTGCTTGCGTTGAAGCCGCTTTCGCTCACGCTCTGTCACCTTGGCCGCTGCGGTGGCCGCTGCCTCTGCTCCCGCTGCCGCGCCGATTTGTACGCCGACCTCGATGGCCGCCCGCACCTTCTCCTCGATGTCACCTATTCCCGCCTCGATACCCCTCCTGACAGCGGCCTCAATGCGTTTGTCGATTTCGTGCTGTTTGTCTGCCACGTCTGCTCCTTTCTGGCCTTGCGGCCTGCCGTCACAGGAAACGGAGAACGCCGCCTATGTACGTGACCTTGTACTCCTGCACGTCCTCCGGCGTGATATACTTCCTGCCGTAGTGCTCTTTCATGGCCCGGAAGATCGCCCAGGGCACCTTGAAGAACTCCCGGAATCCGAAGGAGACCATCACAAAGCACTCTGCGCCGAGGGTCATGTGGCGGTCGAGACGCTTCTCTTGGTCGCCAGTGACGGCGCTCTGTTGGAGGCGGTCGCTGGCCGTGTGCTTGGCCTCGAACACGACCGAGCGCCCTCCCTTGAGCGTCCCCTTATAGTCCGGCTGCGCCTTTTTAGTGTAGCAGGCCGTGAACTTTCCCTGACGGTCTTTGGGGCCGAGCTGCTTCATCGGCTCCGGGGTCTTCTCGATCTCCGCCTCCCCTGTGAGGCGGTAGTGCTGGCAGGAGGCTTCGAGTATGCGCTCCCACTCCTCCCCGGCGGCCTTGTTCCGCCTCCCGGTTACGATGGCCCTGTAGTGCTGTGCGTCCATTACACCAGCCATATCAATCATACCAGCCCCATATCGGCGGCAAACTGCGCCACCTTGTAGGCGGTCGCCCCCTTGATGCCCTTGCATTTGCCCTCCGAGAGGGCCGCGAGGAGCGCTTGCACCGCCGAGGTGTTCCCGATAGGGGTATCGGCCTCCGCGCCATCCTGCGCCACGCTACGGGCGCTGGCGGCCATTTCCGGCTCCGCCGCCCGGTGGAACTGCTCGACGAGCTGCCTGTCCGTCAGTCTCCGCAACCGCACAGCCTCCTCGTGGATGGCCTGCTCCTCCGGGGTGCGCCTGCGGTTTTTTCCCTTACTCATGGTCGTCTCCTTTCTCCACAACTTTTCTAAACACTACCAAGAATTTTTCAAGGACAAAATCAAGCTCCACCTGCTCTTTCAGCGCCGTGTCTTTGCACATACTGTAGGCGCACTGTGCATCGGCCTCAATCGCCTCGATCGCTTTCTTGAGCCATGCCTCCATTGTCGGTTCCCTCCATTTCCAAGAGCGGACATTTGTCCGGGCGCTCCTTGTAAGGCGGCTCCACGTTCCCGGTGAAATACTCTCTCAATATTCTGCACTCCACGTCTCCGACGAAACCGTACCTCCTGCCGAACGCGCACTCAGTACAGCTCCCCGGCATAGTCCCCATCGTGGTTCTGGCGTAAACGCGCTTCTCCGGCTCCCTTTCCCGCTCCAAAATCTGCTTGACGGCCCGAAGCTGGGCGAGGGTGTATTCTTTAACCTTCATCCAGTTTGTGGCCTCCTGCACCCAGATTTGCAGGCTGTTCAGCTCGTTATATTCGTCCACGGCCTCTGTCGTCAGGAACAAAAGGCGCTGTGCGCCATAGTCCCTGTCCTCAAACAGGTAGGAGGTTTCGGCGTGCGATTCAAAGAACCGGGCCTCCTGTCGCCCCTCCTCCTTGACAGTGACATATTTCCGACCGACTTTTACAACCGTCACCGCCGTTGCAAGCCTCTCGTTGCTTCTGCGCCGCCCGTCGTCGAGGATGTATGCGGTCTGGCCGACCTTAAAATCCTTAATTGTCATGAGTTACCCCCTTGTCCAGCTCGGCCGCCATTTGCCGAAGGATAAATCTGATTGTCAGCCCAAAACCTGCGGAGGTTGCTTCTTCCCGCGATATGACCGTGTCCGTCTCGACGTTCTTTTTCCGCATTTTGACGATAAGGCCGGCGCAGATGAAATCGTAGCGGGTGTAAATCTCCACCTCACGTTCTGCGCAAAAGTCGAGCACTTCCTTCACTGTCATTTCGGGCACCTGCCCCTCCACTCTGGGCGGCACTCCGCCGCTCCTCCGAGCTTGCAGCCCCACCGGGAGGCTCCGCTGTAGCTGACCTTTTGGCCGTGGGCGCAGTATTCACAATGGCCGTAGAGCCAGAGGAGAGCGGCTATATCGCGTCTCGCTGCCGCGACCTCGCCCGTCAGGTTTTCAAGGAGGCTGACCGCCTCCCGCAGGGCCTTTGCGTCCGTCCGAAATATGCACTCCGGGTCGTCCTTGTCGATAGAGCTTTCCCGGTCTTTCGCTTGGTCTTCAAGGTTGCTGATGATCTCGTCGAGCGTCATGTCTGCTGGCCTCCTTCCCAGTTCCATAGCCCCTGTTTACCCTTTGCGGGTATCGGCTCCGGCAGGATTTTGACGTTGGCAAACTCCCAAGCGTAGCGGCCCGGTGTCCAGTCCCCCAGCGCAACCTCCTTTTCCGTCGGAACGAAATAATCTCCAAAATGGGGGTCGTGCTTGTCCTCTGTGAGGCTTTCGGCTCCGATGTCGATGTGTCTGGCCTTGTTCAAATCCGGGCCGGGATGGTAGACGATGTGCCACACGTTTACAAGCTCCGCCGTAGCGATAATCTTGCCTCTTGGCATAATCGACCAAGTCGGGCACCTTTCAGCGTCGATTTCCTGCTGTATGAATCGCTCAAAGGCTCCCTTGCCGAGGAGCGGCAGCTTGCAAGGGTCTTTCATTGCTGCATGGATGGCTATAGGCCCCCGGTATTTGGTCGCCCAGCTCCGGGTCCCGTACTGCTTTGCGCCGCAGGCGAGCAGCGAGGCCCACGGCTGCCAGATAGTGAGTGCTTTCACGTCGCCTCCCCCTTCTGCTGGCCACTGCCCTTGTCCTGCGTCTGCCCCTTCCCGAACGACATGGCCGCTATATAGGCTTGCAGGAGGCGGGTCGCCTCCCCCTCTGTGGCCCCCGCGCCAATCGCCGCCCGGTAAAAGACGAGCGAGGATTCCGCTACCGTCCCGATGGCGTTAATGAGCCTGTCGGTTTTCTTCCTGCTATCCATGTTGCTCCTCCTCGTCCCCGTACTTTTCGTCGTATTCCTCCGGGGTGATGATTTTCATGTCTTCCGGCTTTACAGCTCTATCGAGGCAAGCCGTCCGCAAAACTCCCTCTTTGTTGATTGCGGCTGTGAGCTGCTGGTAGTCAATTTCCTTCTCGCTTTCCCCAATGGTCATGGCAAGTCCGAACGTGCTGTCAACGTTTCCTGCCTCGTCACGAGTGTTAAGTTCAAAGCATACGCGGACTTTCACTTCCTGCTCACCTCCCACGGCAGATCGCGCCGCATATTCCCCGTACCTACGACGGGCTTGAGGCTGTCCTTCATAAAGACGGGGATTCCGTAGCCGTCTGCCGCTCTGACGATATCCTCCACCCATTCCCGCTCCGGCTGCTGCTGGGCGCTGCCCGGCCCGCTCATAGCGCCGAGGATAATCCATTGCGGCAGGCCCGCGCTCTTTGTGATGTCCACCGGGCCGAGCAGCGGCTCCATGCTCCAAAAGGTGTTGATGCCCTCCGCTTTGGGGTACATGGCCTGCGCCGTTTCGTCCGGCACCGTGGAGCCGTACCAGAAGTTATCCAGATGTGGCAAGAGCGCCACCTTGTCCAGCTCAAGGTATCTGGCCGGGTTCTTGGTCAGGGTCATATAGCGGTGCTGCGGAGCCGCCGCGCAAGCGTCCAGCACCTCTAAAATCCAGCGGGTCGGTACCCAGCGCCCGAAAAGGTCGGTCATACTGCCAACGAAAATCGTCTGCGGCTCCTTGATGTGCTGCGGCTCCTCAAGCCGATAGCGGAGGAGCGTCGGCTCGAAGCCGAAGGGGAACGGCGAGTTGACCGTCTTCCCGTTTCTCCGGGTGATGGTGAGCGGCTGGTGCAGCTCCGCCCGAGGCAAGGGACAATGCGTGGTGATCGTGCCGTCGCTCTTGTCATAGCCGCCGAAGCGCTTGGCGTACCTTCTGGCGTAGCAGTATTCGCAGCCACGCTTACAGCCGACGACCGGGTTCCACGTCATATCGGCCCATTCGATGTCGGTTTTGTTCATTCTTCTATGTCCTCCCAATTCCCGCAATATTCCTTGGCGGAGCAGGTGTCGCACTCACTGGAAGTCTCTAAGCAGGCCCACCCCAGCTCCTTTACGAGTGCCAGCCGGGTCTCCTCGTCCCACCAGTCGATTTCCACCCGCCCCTTGTAGAGCTTGTCTGCCTCCGGCAGACGCTTCACGCGGACTTGAATGTAGTCTGCATTCTCGCAAACTTCACAGGTAAAGGCGATTTTCTTGGCCTCCTTTGCGTTTTCTGCAAAAACGATTGTCTCATAGTTTTCGTAGGCTGCGTTGTCCCACGCTAAATAGGCTTTCAATCTCGCTGGTCTCCTTCCTACTTGTACTCCTTGCCCGTGGTCTTGTCCTTGAGGGTGATCCTGCCGACCACCTCGAAGCCTGCCAGCTCCGCCGCACCCTTCATAACCGGGATAAGGGCGCTGATGGCGGCGAGGCGGTCTGCCTCCTGCTGGCGCTCCTCCCGCCGGATGGCGCTGTAGGCTGCGCCTGCGGTTGGGTCTGGATAGCCCTCCTGATTCTTATACATGGCCGTCCCCCTCCTCCGGCACCTCAAATGCAAGGCGCAGGAGGTAGTCAATCACCTTGAGCATGGCGGCCTTTGTGACACTGTTGTGCGTCTCCATCTTCAACACAGCGAGGATGGCTGCCCCCTTCTCCTCGTCGGTATAGTCCGGGCTGTCGATGTTTGCGAAAATAGCGTAGGCTTTTCCAAATTTCACGCTGTGCCCCCTCCTAAGTCGCCGACCGTGACATAGGTATCGCCGCGCCTGTTCAGCTCCAAGTCAACCGGGCTGCCGCAGTTGAGGCAGGGCCAGTCGAAAGTCTCGTCGGTCATATTGGTGCGGTATGTAAACTCGCTGCCACACTTGCATTTGAGGTGCAGCGGCTTGAGGCCGCGCAGCTCTGTTACCTTGCCGCACTTGCTACAGGCGTTCCGGCTGGCGGGGATTTTGGCGCAGAAGCCCTTGACCTCTCCACAATGCTCGCACTTTATAAGCAAAAAGCCCTTGTAGGTCGAGGTGCCTGCTTGCGGTTCCGCCTCCGGCTGCTCGTCGCCCTCTCGCTGCCCCGGCTGTGTCCCGACCTTGAAGTTGCCGAACATTCGCTCCACGCGGCTGTGCGGCCTGCCCGTCGCCGTCTGCGGTGCTTCCGGAGGCTCCTGCGCCTGCGGGCTGGCCTCCGGCGCGGGCGGCTTCGGTTTTTCCTGCGCCCCCGGCTCCTGCCCGGAGGCGTACTGGACGGCCTGCTGCATGAGGGCCGTCACTTTGTCCGGGGACATGACGAATTTCATTTCCCCGAACGGTGTTACCATCGTTATCTGCATAGAATCTCCTCCCATGATGTGTATTCCAAGGCTCCTCTTGAGGGCCTTGTCGATGTTCTGCATTTCCTCTGCGGTCACGCTCCCGATACGGCGCTCAAGCCTGCTCTTGCACACCGTCACGATCTGCTCGCAGAGGGCCAGAGACGTCCTCTCCGCCGAGTTGATGCGCACATGGGTTGGGAGGCTTGCCTTCTCCCGTGTCGTGAGGTAGACCATTTCAACGATGGAGGCGTATCTATTCCCTGCGTCGTTACTGACAACGACCGCCGGGCGGTTCGCCCGCTGCTCGCTGCCCGTCGCTGTTCCGCCTCCGACATAGAAGATGTCTCCCCGTCTCACCGTCGTCTGCAATCAGTACCCCCCCCCCCCCGCGTAAATGGGCCTATAGGTTCCGATTGTCTGTGAGAGGTTGTAGATGTACTGGCCGCAGCGTACACAGCGGTCGTTTTCCCCCCAGCCACAGTGTTTCTTCATCCCCCGAACGCTCCCGGTGCAGTGGATGGAGGGGTGGCGGGCTTTTTCCGCCTCGGTCAGTTTCATGTATTGCATGACTGTCTCCTCTCTTTGAATCCGAGAAAGTCCGCAATCCCGATACCACCGTCCTCGCAGATGTGAATATCGTGCAGGTCTGGTGCCTGCTCCTCGCTGACTTTTCCCATACTGGCGTATATGGCGGCCCTTTCTGCCGCTTTCCTGCCCCCGGCCTCTGCCGCGATAAAGGTTTCACCGCAAAGACGGCATTTGAAAAGCGCACTGTAGCCGCTCATGCCCCAACCGCCTCCAACTCCGCCTCAAAGAGGGCGCAGGCCAGCTCCCGCAGCATATCGTCGATTGCCTGCGCGTCCTCCACCAGCTCCTTGATGGGCGGTACGCCGCTCGTCCCGCTGCGCCGGGCCGCTACCCACATTTCGATATGCTCCTCTTGGTCGAAGCTGGCGGCATAGGCTTTCACGTTGTCCACGAAACGCTCCTCGCCGACGGTGATGATAAAATCCTCCCCGGCGGGGCTGTACTTCTCAAGCTCGATGTTGCCGTCACCGTCGGAGGTGACGCTCCAATCGAGCTTTTCACAGATGTCCCGATAGATGTCGTTCATGGCTCCTCCTTCCTGTCAAACAGGCTGTATTGATTTTTGGCCTCCTCTTTGGCTCGCGCCTCCTGCCGCATTTTCCGCAGACAGCAGCTCCCATAGCCGTCCCGGATGGCCTCTGCGCTGGTGAGGAGACCGCCGCACCGCTTACAGCGCCGGGCCGGGATGGTGAATATCTCGCTCTCTGCCCGCCTATCCACGGCTACTCCTCCCGCTTATTTGCTCTGCGGGTCATAATGCCCGCAATTTCCTCAATGGTGCCCGGCAACGGGGCCCGCACATTGTTGAAGCCGTTTATCTCCCCGATGGTATTCGGCTGGTGCCTGTCGGTTTTCTCCCCGGTGTCGTAATAGAGTTTGAGGTTTCCGTCCTCAAAATCCGGGGTGACAATCAGGATGCGACTGTCTGAGGAGATGATAACCTCTGTCCGGAGGCCATAAGGCCCGCCGATTTCCATTTCCTCTCCGGTGTGCTCCTCAAGGTCAACCGCAAGCGCGGCGATTGCGCTGTCGAGCCAGCTTGCGTCAGAGCCGTGGGAGCGCCCCTTTGCCTTGAGGTAAATCTTCTCGTATTTGTTCATGCCTGCGTCTCCTCTCTGCCTCGTATATCCGCCCACGCCATCGTCATAACGGTGCTGACCTCCCGGAGGCGGCTCAATATTGCGGCGATTTTGCTGTCGTCATACCCTTTCGGTGTCAGCGCGGCAGCGAGGGCCGCTTGATTATAGTTTGTGGTAACGATGGTAGGCTTCATATCCTCGTAGCGGTCGTTGAGGATGGAGTAGAGCGTACTCATGCTCCAATCGCTGCACTGCTCTTTCCCGAGGTCGTCGATGATAAGCAAATCCACCCTCTTGTAGATGTCCAGCACGTCGCTCTCCCTCACACCGTCCCCGTCGAATGACTTCTTGATGTCGAGGAGGAGGTCGCTTGAGGTCTTGCAAATCACCGGGACACCCTCATGGATAAGCTGTAGGGCTATGGCTGCCGCGAGGTGTGTCTTGCCTGTGCCGTTGGTGCCCTCTATGTAGAGGCCGTCGCCCTTGGCCTGATGGTAGGCCCAGTTGTCCGCATACTCCTTGGCTATCCCATAGTTTTTCTTGCGCCCTGGCGTGTCTGTGCGGAAGTTCGGGAATGTCCGCTGCCGGAAACGCTTCTTGATACCGCTCTGGCCGAGAAGATTTTCTACCCGCTGCCTCATGGCCCTCCGGCGCTTGGCCTCCTCCTCCTGCCGGGCTTCCTCTGCCGCCTGCCTGTCCTGCTCCTGCCAATAGGCCGTCGCCTGCTCGCAGTCGCAGCGTGGGAGTACCGGGTTCCATATGATGATCTCCTCGCCGAACACAAGCCCACGGGGTTCCAGCGTCTTCCCGCAGTATTCGCAAGTCCCCGTCGCCGGGGGAGGATTTTTCCAGCGAACGCCTCGCTCCCGCGCCTGTGTTGGTGTGATGAAGTTGTTACCGTCCTTTGAAGCCTCCCGACGGCTTAAATTGGTCGGGGTCTGTCGTAAATCCCCCAGTACGGCCCCTATCGGTTCCAGCCCCATAGCTATTTCCTCCCTTGTCGTCGTCGTAGTTCCCGTCAATGACCTTCGCCATGTTGGTGTCCTTAATCATCCAGTCGAAGGTCGCTTGCCAATTCCTGTCGTTCTTGCCCTTCAAGAAGCTGCTGGCCTGTGCCTTTCGGAAAAGCTCTTTGAAACTCTCCACCGTGTAGCCGTTCGCCAGCCGCGCCTTGATTGCCTTTTTCCGGGCCTCCGACAGACTTTTAAGCCGGGGGAATGAGACGCAGATTTCGTTGTAGAGCGCCGCCACCTCGTCGCATACTCCCCTTTGGCTCGGCTGTCCGCTCTGGCCGTCCTCCGGCGCTTTGGGCGGCCTGCCGCGCTTCCTCGTGGGAGGCTCCGGCTCCGGGGCCTCCTCCGGCTGGCCCTCCGTAAAGGGCCGCACCGGAGCCGAGACCGTCCGCTTGGAATAAACGTCCTGTAGGTTGTCCACGAGGCTCTGGCACCAGACGACTTTCCGCTCCTCCCAAAGGTCTCTGTCGATGTTTCCGAGGTCTGCCAGCGTGTTCAGTATCGCCATGCTGGTCTCGCCGTCCACCTTCATCAGGGCCTCAAGGTACTTCCCGTTCGCGGCCTCCGAGAGGTCGTAGTAGTGCCCCTCGCTCCGGCACAGCAGCTCAAGGAGCTTAAACCAAAAGGCGTACCCGTCGTTCCCCCAGCTCTGCTCAAGAATGAATCTTGTCCGGCTGTCCGTACTGACGAAGTGCGGAAAATAATCTACTGTCTGCTTGCGCGGTCGTCCCAACGACTACACCCCCCATTTTCGGGCATATCCGGGGATTTTCACCCCGGATAGCCCCGATTATTATTCGTAAATGACCTTGCTTCCCTCTGCGGTCTTCACCACGTCCACGCTCTGCGGGAATCTCGATTTCATGGCGGGATCGTGGGTGATAGCCATAACCTTGAGACTGCCGTACCGCTGCTGAATGGCTTCCAGCGCGTCGCAGTAGGCTTGTACGCCGGGCGCGTCGAGGAAGGGCGGCTCGTCGATGAACAGGAATCCGAGCTGCACCCCGGCCTTGCTGCTCTTGATTTCCGAGAGGGCGAGGATAACGGAGAGCGCCGCCTTTACCCTCTCGCCACCGCTCCGGCTCATGTAGGGGAGCCGCCCGGTGTCGCTGTCGTTGATGATGATGTCGAGGGTGGTGACCTCTTTCTTGGCGTTGCTCTTGAGTACCTTCTCGGTGACAAACTCGACGCTCATGCGGCCCTGCGACATCTGGCCGAGGATATTGGTGGCCGTGGCCTCGAAGATGGGGATGATGGAGCGGATGATGTTGTGGGGTATACCGTCCTGCGAGAAAGCCTTTTTCAGTTCCTCGTACCCGGCGGCCTTACCTGCCAGCGCGTTCACCTGCCCTTGCAGCTCCGCCGCCTCTGCCAGCTTCTTTTCCGCCTGCTCCGCCTGCGCCTTGAGGCCGCCCAGCTTCATGGCCGCGCTCCGCGCCAACTCCTGCAAAGTCCTGATTTCAGCCTCGGCCCTGTCCACCTGCGCCTGCAATTCCGCCGTCCCGACGGTCTTGCCCTGCTCCACGGCCAGCTCTGTCCGGGCCTCGGCGATTTCCTTCTCAATGGCCTCGATTTCCGTCCCAAGCTCAAGGACACGCTGCGCCGCCGCCGCTTTCTGCTCCCGCGCCACGGGGAGCTGCTTCTCCTTGTCCAGCCATTGCCGGGCTGCGGCGATTTTAGCTTGCAGGCGCTCATACTCTACTCTGGCCTGCCCCGCCTCTCCGAGCTGCTGCGTGATATGGGCGAGGCTATCCGTACACGCCTTTTCCGCGTCGTCTGCGTCCGCGACAGCGTTTTCGTAGTCGGCGGCCCTCTCCTCCGCCATACTCAACTCCACGCGCTGCGCGGCGAGGTTCTGGTACTCCCTCTCTGCGGCTTCGAGGGAGCGCAGAGAGGCCCGTAAAGAGGCGATTTCCTCCGGGTGGTATAAACTGTCGGCCAGCGCCGTCCGCGCCAGAGAGAGGGCTTCGAGGGCAGCCTGACGGCCTTTCTGGTACTCGCCCTCATATGTGGCGAGCTGCGCCTCCCTTTCGGGGATGGCCGCTTTCGCCATGAGCGCGTCCTTGAGGAATCTACAGGTGGCTCGCTCCGCGTCCGGGCACCCGCTGTTTTCCAGCATGGCAGCTTTCTCTTTGAGGGAGGCAATCTTATCCTTCGCCTGCCAGACTACCGTTTCGTGTTCGCGGTCGAGCTTGTCCACCTCCGCCTGCGCCAGCGCCGCCTCCTGCTCCGCCTTTCTGTACTCCGCCTCATGGCTTTCCAGCTCCGCGAGCCGCTGGGCCGCCGCCTCGTACTCGGTATGCTTTCCGGCCAACTCCGCTTCACGGGCGAGGGCCTGCCGCAGGGGGATGATTTTCTCCGCCGTGATATTAGCCAGCTTCTCTCTGGCCGTTGCCGCCGTCCTCCGGGCCTGCACCAAAGAATCCGCAAGCTGCTCTTTCCGGGTGACGAGGTTGTCATAGGCGGCTTTTCTGACAAGCAGCCCCTTTTCCTTTTCCAGCAGGCCGTTTAGCTCCGCCACGCCTGCGGTGATTTCCGCCTCCGCCGCGAGGATGGTGTCTGCCGCCGCCATGACTGCCACCTGCGTGGTCTTGGTGGCCTCCTTGGTGGCTTTCTGGCCCGTGAGGGCGGTGATTTTGCTGTTGAGGCGCATTACCCGGCCAGCCGCTTCGAGCTGCGTATTGAGCGTGACCTTGAGGCCGTCCACCTCCGCCGCCTTGGTCTGCGCCGCCGTCTCATAGTTCTGGCGTGTCTGCTCCTGATAGGCAATTTGCCCTTCCAGCTCCGCCCGGTCGGGCAGTCCTGCGGTGATGGCCTCCGCCTTGTCCGTGAGGGTGCGGATGGCGCGGTTGGTATCGGTGGCCTTTTCCGCCGCCAGCTCCTCCATGCCCGTGTAGATGCCCAGCCCTAAAATGCTGCCGAGGATATTCATTCTGGCCTCTTTGTCTGCCTGCAAAAAGAGGCCGTATTGGTCTTGCATGATAAGGGCGCAGGCCTTGAGCGTCAGGCTGTCCATGCCGATGATGTTCTCGATTTCCTGCTGCGTGTCCTTGATTTTCTCCTTGGAGCGGTCGGCCCATTCGCCGTCCACCAGCTCCGCGATATTCAGCGTGGCCTTGCCGCTTTTCATGCGGGTGCGCGTCACGCGGTAGAGGCGGTCGCCCAGCTTGAAGGTGAACTTGATGGCCCCACTCCGGGCCTCCGGGTCATTGCAAATCCAGCCCGTCAGCTCCCCCTCTCGCGGCTCCTCGAAAAGCGCGTCCAGCATAGCGTCCATGAACAGGCTGCTCTTGCCCACGCCATTGGAGCCGTTGATGGTGCAGAAGCGGATGGGGTCGAAGTTGAAAGTCTCCTCCCGGTAGTTGCGGTAGTTCTTGACCTCAATTTCTACCGGGACGAATACTCCTGTGTGCCGCTCCTGCGTGGCCTTTTCCGTGGCCTCCGAGATGATGGGCCGGGCCAGCTCCACCAGTTGTCCGACGCGTTCCGGCTCCACGCCCTTTTCCGTGAGGTAGTCGGTGAGGTTTCCCTCCGGGGTGCTGTCTGTGTCCATGCTCCGGCGGTCTACCGTGATGGTGATTTTCTGCGGGGTGATCTCCTGCACCCAAAAAGCTCCGGCCACGTCCCGCAGCCAGCTTTCGAAAACACTATGGTTGAACGCCTTGTTATGCTCGTCGGTGCAGTCGTAGAGGACGCGGACAATCTTGTCCTTGGCCTCCTCCTGATACTTGCGGAGCGGGGCTGTGTAGAGCCAGTCGCCAGCGCAGGTGATTTCCCCGATGTCCTCGTCTTTCAGTCGGATGGTGAGGTGTTCACGCGTCGGGAGGCGGTGGAAGGTGCTTCGCACTACGCTCCACTCTCGAATTGCGTCGTCTCCGGGAAGCGGAAAGTCCGGGTCGATGTTGTCCTCAAGCTCGTGAATATAGTAACCGCGCTCCTGCCCCTCGTCATTGAAATTGAGCTGGGAGACAGCCCCGCAGTAAAACGTGTTCTTGCAGCCGTCGAGCTGCTGGGGGCGGTGGATGTGCCCGAAGCAAACGAGGTCGAATTTCGCCGCCGTCAGGGTGGCCGGGTAGACCACCGGCTCAAACTGGCTAAAAAATGCCGTCTGCCCGCTCTCCATATTGCAGCCTGTGATGGTGAAGTGAGACACCAGTACCGACGGGATACCGGGAATACATTCCGCCTTGAGGCCCATAATCATGTCCTCGACAGCCTTGGTGAATACCTCGTTCTCCTCCTCCTTGGAGAGGCCGGGGTGCTTGGCCCGGTAGTAGCCCCGGTCGAAGCCGGGGACGCAGGCGATTTGCACTTTCTTCCCGCTTTTGAGGAGGTAGGAACTCCACTCTGGCCTGTCTACGATGTGTACCATATCGTCGCCCCAAAACGTGCTTTTCAGCGTGGCGAACTGCTCCGCACTGTCGTGGTTGGGGGTGCCGCGCATGACGACCACTTCGCAGATACTCGAAAGCTCCCGCAGGAAGCGCACCGCCGTCTGCTGCTCCTTGAGGCCCCGGTCGCTCCATACCCGCGCCTGATGGAAGATGTCTCCGGCGATAACCGCAATGTCCGGCTGCTGCTCCCGCGCCCCGGCCACCAACGCGTCGAGGCAGCGGCAGATGTCGAGGAAGCGAACGTTTTCGCCGTCCTTCTCCGGGCCGGGGAAATTCCCGATATGCAGGTCGCCTGTGTGCAAAACTCTGATTCCCATTACTGATTACCTCCCTGCTTCCTCTGGCAATTCATACATAGTGTCCGCCCATACTGCTCCTGGCTGTATTTCACTACGCCGTTGCTGCACTTGGCCCCGCACTCGCTACAGATGGTCGGGTCATAGTCCGGCGCGGCCTCCGCCGCTTTCTGCTGGCGCTGCTGCGTCTCGCGGGGCGGCTCCGGCGGGGCCTCCTGATAGGCCCGGTTGCACGGCTGCGTAATCGGCTGGCCGGGGGTCTCGTACTCCATGCCCTCCTCCACGTCGTCCTCGACGAAGATGGCCCGTCGAGCGTCCGGCGTGTGGCCGCCGTAAATCTCCTGCGCCGTGGTGAACATATGCCTGATGGCCTCCGCCTTAACGTCCTCATTGTTGAGGTTCGGGACGAGGTAGGCGACGACGAAGGGCTTTTGCAGCTCTTGGATGGTGTAGGTACTCTTGATGTGCATGGCCGCCCGGAGCGCCCGGTTGATGGCTTTGGTCTCGCACATTTCCGAGCGGAACTTGAGAAATTCCTTGCGCTGCGGCTCCGTCATGCCGTCGGTCACGTCCTGCACGATGATTTCTTTGTGAGCCACGATTTCGATGTTCTCCCCGGTAAGCTGGGGGACGGAGATGCGGGCCTCGAATTTCACGTCCTTGTTCCCGCAGGACCCGCAGTTGACCGGGCGGCCAATGCTGCGGTTGACCTCCGCGCATTTCTGGCAGGTGGATGGAATAATGGGGCGCGTCCCCAAAATCTTGATGCCCGCCGCCCGCATGAGCTTGTTGAGGCCCTTCTTGGTGAGTGCGTACCCGGCGGGGGTGGCGGGTCTATCCTTCCACGCGCTCTTGGCCTTTTCTTGCTCATAGATTTCCTTGTCCGCAAGGTTGGTGGAGATTTGCACCGCGTTCATTACAGGACGGTGAATGTCCGCAATCTCCGCCACCGTCTGCATCGGCACGAGGAGGTTGTACCTCTCCGTCGGGTACTGCTGCGTGATTTGCAAGGCGTTTCCGCCCGTGGTCGCCAAACTGGTATCCATAAAAATCCTCCTATTGCATTTGTCGAACTTCTATGCTACAATAGGGGTGGTTGAGGGGCGGCCCTGTGTTTTCGGACACGGGCTGTCCTTTTTTGTCCCCATATAGCAGTCCGCGAGCTGCGCCGTGAGCCGCCGCAGGCGGTCACTTCTCACGGCCTCCGCGATAAGCTGGGCCATGTACCCCGGCTCCCGCCGCTGGCCCCCGCTGTCTCCGTAGTGCTTGATGATGTGTTGGAGCTTTCGCTCCGCGCTCTCGCAGGCCCTACGCCACTCCTGCGGCTCTATGGCCGTCCCGAGGTATCGTTCCGCCTGCTGCTGCATCGGCTCTGCCATTCTCTGCATCACCTCCTGTCGCAGGCTTGTCCTCTGCGTCGTCCGGCCTCCGGGTCAGGCAGTCGCACCGCTCACCGGGGTCGAGGTGATCGCCGCAGTACGGGCATACGTTGTAATACGGCACCTGTTCTATCCCTCCTCAACCAAGGTAAGGCCATCCACGGCATAGCCGCCAGACTTACCTTCCAGTTTGACGACCATCGTGCCGCAACAGTCCCACGGTTCAGAAGCGACCGTCCAGACCTTCCCTTTGTTGGCCTCGCTGACGTGGTAGTTGTCGTTCATCACGACCTTATCGCCCGGTTTCACTTCCTGTCACCTCCTCCAATTTGTTGCACACGAAATTGTGAATCACCGCGTATGCCACAGTGAAGGTGACCGCGATAGCGAGAGATTCCCCGCCCATGGCCGGGCCACCCCGCGCCGCATATCCCGTCGGGATAAGCACCAGCGCTACCAGTGCTGCCGGGGCCGCCGCTGCGACCAGCTCCGCGAAGAACAGTAGCACACAAAGGCCCATCCACTGTGCCTTGCGCCGTCTCCGGCGCTTTTCTTTTGCGCTCATAGCTTCCACCTCCTATCGGTAAAACTTGTGGCCGCCGAACTCAAACAGGAACTCAAGGTTCTGGCTGTGCCAGCCGTCTCGCCCGGTACTCTCGAAGTAAAAGGCACCTTGGCTTTCGTCCCAGCCGCCCATCACCAGCTCAAGCGCCTCATAGCAGCCTGCGTCCGGCTCTGTCGTCCAATACCTGCCGCCCTCGGCCACGGGGGAAAACTGGTTTTTCTGGAATATGACCTCCTCGATGCTGTCAGGGAACTCGTCGCTCCATACCCGGTTGAGTACGACGAGTATCACCAGCGCCTTTCCCTCGACGCTCTCGCCCTCCGCCTCCGCCATGGCTATCTTTGCCAGCATCCGCTCGTCCTCGCCGTCCCAGTCGTAGCTATGAATCATGCTTGTGTATGTAGGCTCCGGCGTGGGCTGCGGCTCTGCCGTGGGCCACGGGGTTTCTGTAGGCTGCGCCAACGTTATCAAGGGTGGGGCTTGCTGTCCGGCAGCCTCCCGTTCTGCCTCCGCGACAATGGAACTTATCGCCATCACCGCGAAGATAAGGGCCACCAGCGCCGTCACAATGACGGGCGGGTAAATCCGTATCTTTCTGCTCATGGTGTCCTCCTCTGTGCTAATCAAGTCCGGGGACGATCTCGCCCCGTTCTTTCCGCTCTGCGGCGAACGTCGTAAGCGCTCCGCAGTAGCAGCAGAAGGTGTCGTCGTCCTCGAAAACTCTGTCCTTGCAGAGCTGCGTACCCATTGCCGAGCAGCGGTTCTTGTCTTTCTCAAGCTCTACCCCGCATTTCGTACAGTACCGCTCAAGGCCCTTATAGGCCCTTCCGCAGGTTGGACAAATGCTCCTTGCCATAACTTAATCCTCCTTGCAGGCTTGTCCGCCTGCCGGGTGTGCGGCGCTCAGTACGCCGCTGTTTTTACTCTGCCGAGATCGCTGCCGCCGAGATCGCTGCCTGTGCGTCCCTTGCAATCTTCCGTAGAATCCGCCGAACGTCCTCCGGGGTCTTGTCCCGGCAGCAGTCGTCCGCGATTTTGATTCTGGTGTTGCCTATGGTAAAATCCCTCACGATATTCGGGCTTTGCCCGGTATCTTCCATGCTACCAGCCTCCTCCCCTGCATCTGTATTCCGGGAAGGATTGTCCCTATTCGGCAACAGGCCCGGTTTGGAGCTTTTCAAGCACAGCCAGCGCCTCGTCCATCCGCCGCCGGACTTCCAGCAGCTCGTCCCGAAGCTGTGGGAGCTGCTTCGCTTCTCCCTCGTCCACAACCCCGTCGTCCAGTATTTCGGAGAGGCTGGCGGCCACGGTGTTTACCCCGTTCTTCGCGTTTTGCAGCCTGATAAGCACCCGCTCCGGCGGCATCTCTGGTATCTCCCGGCAGTCCTTTCCCAGCGGGCACTCATGGGAGCAGTACCACGCTCGCAGCTCCGGCTCGTTATAGGCGTCGGCCATCAGCGCAACGACGACGTTGGGCGGACGGGTGATGTCCAGCTCGTACTTCTTGAGGCTGTCCTCGGTCACGCCGGGGAGGTATTCGACCGCCCCCGCTCTTGTCAAGAGCTTTTCGTTGTACTTTGCCGCCCTCATTCGTGCCTCGAAGTACCTGTTGCCTATGGCTTTTGTGGCTTGCCTCGGCATTTATTTTCGCCTCCTCCTGCGGTAAAATGGACGTAGGTTGAAACGAGAGGGAGACACGAAAAGCGTCACTCCTCGCGGTTCTTCCCGCGGACAATGTCCCGTTTAGGGCCATTATCGGGTAAAAAAATTACTTCCTGACGGGCATGGTGTTGTCGAAGATGTCGTCGCCGTAGTAGTTCAGCGCCCGCTTGATGCGCAAGGCCAGCTTCAAAGACGGCTGCTTGTCCCCGGTCTCGATCTGCGTGTAGTGTGTGCGGCTGGCCCCGACCGCAGCGCTAAACGTCTGCTGCGTGTACCCGTGGGCCTCCCGCAACCGTCTCAGCTTCACCCTCATGGTGTCTCCTCCTCTCCGCCTGATGTCCCTTTCCGGGCCTGCAAGCTCATTATAGTCCCTGTTTGGGTCATTGTCAACCATTTTTTTAGAATTGCCTTATTTTTTACCCTCGATTGCCGCTTATCGGGTCATTGACTACACAAAACGGGGCAAGTGAAGTATAATAAAATCTCATGGAGGTGCTACAATGCAAAAGTTTTCTACCCGGCTCATTTCCCTGCGTAAAGAGCGGGGAATGACGCAGACCGATTTGGCGAATCTCATACACAAGAAGCGCTCCACCGTTTCCGGCTACGAGATTGAGGGCAAGGAGCCGGACTTTGAAACCGTCTGCTTTCTGGCCGAATATTTCGACGTGTCCACCGACTACCTGCTGGGCTACTCGGATGAGAAGAACCACACCGAGCAGGTCTTCTACAACGACCGTGTGAACTTCGAGCGCCACTTCAAGGCCATGCCCGCAGAGCTGCGCCCAGTTGTCTCCAAGTGCTTCGACGACTTCTACCTGCTCCTCAACCGGGATATGCAGCTCCACCGCCCGGAGCGCCTGCGCGTCTACCAGGAGCTGCTTCATACCCTGCAATCCCTCCGGGCTGACATTCGCAAGCTGATTGAATCCTCCGGTGGTGCAATCACCGATCCCGTGGCCCTGTCTGACCTCATGGCCTTGCAGAGCCAGCTCAAGAACGAGGTCTCCGCCCTGCTGGACAAGCTAATGCAGGCGGATATGGAGGTCGCGTTTAGCATCAAGAAAGACGCTGGCGGGAGCGCTACGGTGTCCTCAAGGTCGTCGGCGGGGTGATTTACGTTGACTTCACCCGGCCCCACAAAACGGCGCAGAGGAGGTGATTTTCGTGCCGTTCTGTATGTATCTGCGCAAGTCCCGCGCCGATGCAGAAGCCGAGGCCCGTGGCGAGGGTGAGACGCTGGCCCGGCACGAAAAGGCCCTTTTGGAGGTCTCCAAGCGCGGCCATTACAACGTGACGGAAATCTATCGGGAAGTTGTCTCCGGCGAGACTATCGCCGCCCGGCCTGTCATGCAGCGGCTCCTCTCCGAGGTGGAACAGGGCGCGTGGGAGGGGGTGCTGGTGATGGAGGTCGAGCGTCTGGCCCGTGGCGACACCATCGACCAAGGCATCGTCGCGCAGACGTTCAAATTCTCCGATACGAAAATCGTCACCCCCCTCAAGGTCTACGACCCAGCCAACGAGTACGACGAGGAGTATTTCGAGTTTGGGCTTTTCATGTCCCGGCGCGAGTACAAGACCATCAACCGCCGCTTGCAGCGCGGTCGCGTCGCCTCCGTCAAGGAGGGCAAGTACGTCAGCAACAAGCCCCCCTACGGCTACCGCCGCGTGAAGCTGGAACGCGACAAGGGCTTTACCCTCGAAATCGTCCCAGAGGAGGCCGAGATAATCCGGCTGATATATGACCTCTACACCTCCGGGGAGCTGCTGCCTGACGGCACCAGAAAGCGCCTGGGCGTGTCCCTGATTGTCCGCCGCCTCAACGCGCTCAAGGTTCCCACGAAGATGGGCGGCGATTGGGTGGTGGCTACCATCCGGGATATTCTTATCAATCCCGTGTACTGCGGGAAAATCCGCTGGAATTGGCGGCACCAAGTCAAGAGGATGGTGGACGGCCAGCTCGTCGTCGAGCGCCCCCGCGCCTCTGTCGAGGAGTGTGTTATCGTGGACGGCCTGCATGAAAAAATCATATCCGAGGAGCAATTCAACCTCGCCCAAGAGCTGATGTCGAAGAATCCGCCGCGCCCCATCGGGGAGCGCTATACGGTCAAAAGCCCTCTCGCCGGGCTGGTGATCTGCGGGAAGTGCGGTCGCCGGATGGTGCGCCGCCCCTATGCTCACAAGAACGAGCCGCCGTCCCTCATGTGCGCTGCTACCTCCTGCTCAAATGTCTCCTCCCGCTTCTCTTTCGTCGAGCAACGTGTTCTTGACGGCCTCCGGGAATGGCTTGAGGACTACCGCCTTGAATGGGGCCTTGACGCTCCGCAGGACGCTTCCCTGCTTGAGCATAAGCGCCGGGCCGCGAAACGTCTGGCCGGGGAGCTTGCCACACTGGATAAGCAGCTCGACAACGTACATGACTTGTTGGAGCAGGGTGTCTACTCCACCGAGAAATTCCTTGAGCGCTCCCGTGTCCTTGCCGAGAAAATCCAAACCGCCAAGGAAAACCTCGATGCCATCGAGACGGAGATCGCCCTCGACGCTGCGCGGGAGGAAAGCCGCCGCAGTATCATCCCAGAGGTGGAGCATCTGCTGGCCGTCTACGACGACCTGCCGGACGCGAAAGCCAAAAACGATATGCTCAAGAGCGTCCTCGAAAAGGTCGTCTACACCAAGGAGCGCGGTGTCCGGCAGGGCGGCACCCCCGACGGCTTTGAGCTGGTGCTGTATCCCCGGCTCCCCTCCTCCCTACCCCCTGCCATAAAGTGAGACAGAGGCCGTTCCCGCGCCTGCGGGGGCGGCCTCTGCTGATAACCTGATTGGACGAACGAGCTGGGGCATCTGGAGATGGTGGGCACTCTGGTCCACCAGCTGACCCGGAATCTCAGCGAGGAGCAGATTAAGGCCGCCGGTTTTGACGCCTACTTCGTGGACCATACCACCGGCGTGTTTCCACAGTTCGCTTCCGGTTTCCCCTGGTCTGCCGCTACCATGCAGGTAACCGGGGATGTCATTGGGGACTTGACAGAGGATTTGGCGGCGGATGGGGCGATGGTGTAAGGACAACATGGCTGGAAACCGTTGAAAATACTTGGTTGTTGGTTGGACAAGCCTTTTCCGGCGGCGATGGTGTAAGGACAACCTGATAAAATTTTTGATGGGACAAGCTGTTTCCAAGGTAAAGATTTTGATTTCAGCAGGAGGACACATACAGGTATCCTCCTGCCGCATTATCATTTTCCCTTCCCTGTAGGAAAATCTTAAGAAATTCCGTAGAGAAATTTGAGAAAATTACTGGTATAATAAACGCAAATCCGTCTTTTAAACAAGGAGCGGCAAAATGGACATCAACATTTTAGTGGTAGACGATGAAAAAGAACTGGCTGATGTGATAGAACTTTACCTCACTAACGACGGCTATACTGTCCATAAATTTTACACCGGCGCGGAAGCCCTGGACTGTATTGAACATACCCATTTAGACCTGGCAATTTTGGATGTGATGCTCCCGGACGCGGATGGCTTTCAAATCTGCAAAAAGATCAGAGAAACCTCCTACTACCCTGTCATTATGCTGACCGCAAAGGCGGCGGACGGGGACAAGATCATGGGGCTGACCATCGGAGCTGACGATTACATCACAAAACCCTTTAATCCTTTGGAAGTCGTTGCCAGGGTAAAGACCCAGCTTCGACGGTATATGCACTATAACAATCCTCCAGCAAAGCCGGAAAAACCGGCCCATGAATACGATATTCGAGGGCTTGTCATTAACAAGGACAATCACAAATGCTTCCTGTTTGGGAGAGAATTGCAGCTGACCCCTATCGAGTTTTCCATCCTCTGGTATCTCTGCGAGCGGCAAGGAATTGTCGTTTCTTCCGAAGAATTGTTCGAGGCAGTATGGGGCGAGAAATTCCTGCAAAATAACAATACTGTCATGGCCCACATCGGGCGGCTGCGGGAGAAAATGGGCGAACCAGCCAGAAACCCTAAATTCATCAAAACCGTATGGGGGGTAGGGTATACCATTGAAAAATAAAGCTAACCACGAGTTTCGCCAGCTCCGTGTTAAGATTTTTCTCCGCACCATCGCTATGCTGGTGATTTCCGCCTCTATAGTCTACATCACATACTCTGTTCTCCTGCGGGGCAACTTTGCGAACCTGATGATGGCCCTTCTGCAAAATATTTTTGGCATGGACTACGATGCGGCCCTTAATCTATATGACCGGATATTCCGAAGCCACATGGACGCTATCATTTTGCTGTCTATTCTTGTCGTATTTATTTGCCTGCTTTCCGTTTTTCTCCATTGGATCACCAGATATTTTGAGGAAATCAACAAGGGGATGGAAACGCTGCTCCAAGATGCTCCCGGAGAAATCTCCCTGTCCCCGGAGCTGCTTTCCATTGAGCGGAAAATGAATATCGCAAAGCATACCTTTGACCGGCAGAAAAGCGATATGCTGATTTCCGAACAGAAAAAGAATGATCTTGTCATGTATCTAGCTCACGACTTGAAAACGCCCCTGGCCTCCTCTATCAGCTACCTGAACCTGCTGCGGGACGAAAAGCAGATTTCGGAGGAATTGCGTGAAAAGTATCTTTCCATTTCTCTTTCCAAGGCGGAGCGTTTGGAGGACTTAATCAACGAGTTTTTGGAAATCGCCAAATATAACCTGTCCACGATCACGCTGCAATATCGGGAAATCAATCTGACCCGCCTGCTGGAGCAGCTTGTCTATGAGTTTCAGCCGATTTTAGAAGAAAAAGGCCTGACCTGCCGTCTTGTGGCGGCAGACGATATCATGCTGAACTGTGACGCCGACAAGATGCAGAGGGTATTTGACAATCTTTTGCGAAATGCCGTCGTTTACAGCTACGACCAAACGGAGATCACCATTGAGGCCGAAAGAGGCGATAGTGGGGTTACGTTACAATTTTCCAATCACGGCGGGACAATTCCAAAAGAAAAGCTGGAACGGATTTTTGAGCAGTTTTACAGGCTGGACACAGGGCGCGGTACAGACGGGGCCGGGTTGGGCCTTGCCATCGCCAAGCAGATTGTTGCGCTCCACAAGGGTACAATCACAGTGGCGAGCAGGGACGGCCTGACGGTTTTTACTGTAACACTTCCTGTTTTGTAGGAAAATTGTTAGAAAATTCGTAGGGAAAACGCAAAACAAACATCAGCGGTTTTGGTATGATAGAACCAAAACCGCTGATGCTTTTTATGGGAGGAACATCTATGTTTATGATAAGAGAAATCCTGAGCTATTGTATCATCAGCGCCGTTTGCCTTTTGGGGATGGCCGTTCTCTATGCGCCCGTCTGCTTTTTGCTCCGAAACTGGGTGCCGCCGGCAAAGCAGATTGCCTATTTTATGTTCGGGGCCTGCGTTATCATCGTCCTGGCGGCGACGGTCATTGTCGGCGCGTCCAAAACAGCCGCGGCAGACCGCTCGCTGAACCTGGTTCCGTTCCAGGTCTTTCAAGAGACCTGGGGGATGCCGGAGCCGAAAAAGATCGCCCAAACTGCCGCGAATGTCGTGATGTTTGTCCCCCTGGGCGTTATGATGCCGGTGGCCTTCCGGAGAATGCGCAGCTTTGGGAAAACCGCTCTTTCCCTGGCGCTGTTCTCCTTCGTCATTGAGTTTACCCAGTATTTCACCGGCAGGTCAGCGGACATCGACGATCTTATGCTGAATACCTTGGGCGGGATATTGGGGTATCTGATTTTCTTTGTAGTGTCAAAGCTGTTCTGGAAAAAGCGTCCCCGCTGGACAAGCCGAGACTATCATCGCTTCGTGAGAAAATCGTGAGAAAGTCCGTAGGAAAATAGAGGAACCCTGTGTAAGCGAACGAGAAAATGGTGCTCTTGCTTTTGGTACAATGACAGTGTCAAGGCAAGAGCGCCTTTATTTTTTCAGCGGGAAAGGAGTTTTCACATGGAATTGCTGATCGACCATGTTTCCAAGCGATTCAAAGACAAAAAAGCGGTCAATGACATCAGCCTGAAGTTGACACCGGGGGTCTGGGGCCTGCTGGGGGCCAACGGTGCGGGCAAGACCACCCTCATGCGGATGATTGCCGGGATCATGCAGCCCACCTCCGGCCGGGTGGTATATGACGGTGTTCCCATTCAGAAGTTAGGGGAACAGTACCGGAGCATTTTTGGGTTTCTGCCCCAGGATTTCGGGTTCCACCCGGAGTTCACCGTCAAGGACTACCTGGCCTATGTGGCCGCCCTAAAGGGGCTCCCGGAGCGGCAGAGCTGGCGGAGGATTCACGAATTGCTGGAGCGAATCTCTCTGCTGGATGTCTCGGGCAAAAAGATTTCCAAGCTCTCCGGCGGCATGAGGCGCCGGGTGGGGATCGCCCAGGCGTTGCTGAACGATCCGGAGGTGCTGATCCTGGACGAGCCCACCGGGGGCCTGGACCCCGGGGAGCGGGTGCGCTTCCGCAATCTGCTGTCGGAGTTCGCCCATGACCGGATCGTGCTGATCTCCACTCACATCGTTCCCGACGTGGAATATATCGCCACCTGCCACGCCATCATCAAGGGCGGCAAGCTGCTGGCGACGGGGACGACGGAGGAACTCGTCAAACTGGTGGAGGGTAAGGTGTGGAACTGCACTATCCCGGCAGAGGCCGTACCGGAATATGAGAGCAAGCTGCAAATCACCAGTCTGCGAAACGAGAACGATGGCAGCGTCTCTATCCGCTATCTGTCGGACCGGCCCCGCAACGCCGTCTCCAGCACCGCGACACCCCGGCTGGAGGATTTGTATTTGTGGATGTTCCCGGAGAGCAGTGGAGAAAGTGACAGGAGGTATCAGTAAATGAGAATCTTTCGGTTGGAACTGAAACGGGTCTTGAAGTCAAGGCTCACCTGGATTTTGCTGGTGCTGGCGTTGCTCCTCTCCGTCCTGCTGGCCTATCTGCCGACCACCTATTGTTACAGCAATTACACGGACGAGGCCGGAAATGAGGTCAACCTGACCGGACTGGCTTCCATCGCCTATGAAAAAGAGCGTCAGGCGGACGCCAGCGGCATTGTCACCCCAGAGCGGGTGCGGGAGGCCGTGGAGATTTATCAAGCCTGCCTCACGTCTTACGGCGTCACGGAGTCCTACGATCTGCCGGAGGGTGTCTATGAGAAGGAAATCCTTCCTATCGCCCCGCTGCTCCACGGCGTCAAGGAGGCGTTTGCCGACCCGGATACCGGTATGGCCCCCACCATCATGGAGATCGATCCGGCACAAATCGACGACTACTATTCCGTCTGTGAGGCCCGGATTGCCTCCCTGATGGCGATGGAGCAGCCTGACAGCCCCGCCGTCCAGCGCAAGGCCGTGGAGATGTACCAGAAGGTGGAAAAGCCCTTTGAGGTCTATCCCGGCATGAGTTCCACCATCTTGGATTACCAGAATATCATGGGCTTTCTGGTGCTGCTGTTCTGCGTGGTGATTGCAGCCCCGGTGTTTTCTGCGGATTATCAGTCTGGCGCGGACGATATTCTGCGCTGCACCCAAAATGGCCGGGCCAGGCTGGGGGTATCCAAGGTGTTAGCCGCCCTGTTCGTCAGCGGGGTCGCTTTTGTGATCTGCGCCGTCGTGCATATTCTGGTGGTCAACAGCCTGTTCGGCTGGGAGTGTACCAAGACCTCCATCCAGATGATCTACTCCATCGTAACCCTCACCAACATGAACATCGGGGAGCTCCAGCGCCTGTTTGCTGTGGCCGGTCTGCTCTCGGTGCTGGCCTCTGTCAGTTTCACGCTGTTCCTCTCCTCCAGAAGCAAGACCACTGTAGCGTCTCTGGCCTCCGGGCTGGTGTTCTGCATCGCGCCGGTGGTACTCTCCATGACAGTGCCGGGGGCGCTGTCCACCTGGCTGTGCAGCATCCTCCCTGCCAGCGGCACCAGCATCCAGGCCAGTATCCTTTATGCCATCACCGACTTCAAGTTTTTGAGTCTGGGCGGTCTGGCGGTCTGGACGCCCTACACCATGGTCGGGGCCTGCGTCATTGAGATTCCGCTGTTCGCGTTCCTGGCGGTGCGCTCCTATTGTAAACATACTGTAAAATGACTTTGTCTTGAATATCCAAAATTACTGCCGCACGACGGCAAAAGAAAAAAGCCGTCGTACAGCACAATTTGTCACGCTCTAAAATGACGGCTTTTGAGAAATCGAAAGCCGCCATTTTTTATATCCACTGGCGGTAATAGGAGGATGCCGCTATGCGATTATGGAGAGATAGGCACTTGTCAAAAAAAGCCTAACCCTTGCAACGGCGTCCCCTACCCAGGCTTGCGAAAATAGTCGTTTTCTGACGGCTCATACTGTTATGTCCCGCGCCCGAATGGTCTTGCACCATGCGGGCACTTTTCTGTTTCTGGACCAGCGACACCGGCCCCGCTGCCGCTCCCCGCCCCTCCGTTCAGACCTCAAAAATCTGAACGGAGGAAAGGTCGATGGAAATTACCATCAGCATCAACGGGCGGTTTGTGTCTGTCGAGGTTGGCACCGAGGTTGCGGACTATCTGGAACAGGCCAAGCGGAACAACAGGAAACTTTACCGGGAGCGTCAGCGGTATTGGGATGGGCGCGAGTGTGATGAGTACATAATCGCTACGGAGGGCCGCTTGCCCTACTGTGCCACGCCGGAGGAATTGGTCTGCCAGCGGGAAACGCTGGACGAAATTCTGGCGGTGTTGGCGCTCTGCACCGACACCCAGAGGGAGCGGTTCTTGCTCCATGCGCTGTATGATTTTAGCTATGCGGAGATTGCCGAGGTGTGCGGTTGTACCAAAGGTTCGGTGCAGACTTCCATCAACGCAGTCAGAAAAACTTTTCAGAAATTCTGGAAATAGGCCCATACGAACGGCCCCCTAAGTGGGCTATAAGGTGAGGGGCGTTAGCTCCATCACCGGGAGGGACAAGCAGTTTCGGCTGCTTGTCCCTCCTGTCATTTAGGAGGTCAAAATGAAAGTCATCAACCTACGGCTCCACTATCCCCACTATCAGCAGGACAAGCTGGTGGAGGTCAGCGAGGAAGTCTTTGACGTGCTGTGCCAGTCTATCCGGGAAATGCGGAACTATGAGCGCCGCAAGCAGTATCACCGGGCGTTCTACTCCCTGGATGCCTACGACTGGACGGAGAACTATGCCCTGGAACACAGCCCGTCCCCGGAGCAGCTTGTCATGCTGGCGGAGGAACGGGCCGAGCGTGACCGGCTGGCCGCTGCCTTGCGGGAGGCCCTGGCCCACGCCACTCCCACCCAAGCCCGCCGGATTTGCGCCTATTACATGGGAGGGCTGACACAACAGCAGATCGCAGACCGTGAGCACGTTCACAACAGCAACGTGTGTCTGTCCATCCGCCGTGGTCTGTGCAATCTGCGCCGCTACTACGCAGACCACCCCCAGGGAAAGTGAGGGCGGCATGGCGATCATCAATTTACGAAAGCACTACTACCCGCTCTACACAAAGGACACATTCATTGAAGTGCCGGACGAGGTTGCCGCCGTCATGGAGGAATGTCGGCTCTATGAGAACCGGCAGGAGGGCCAGAAAAGTTACTATCATGTTTACTCTATGGATTGCAGTCCTGGCATTGAGAACCATGCCATGTTCCTGGTGCAGTCCCCGGAAGATTTGATGATCCGGGAGATTGACGAGGCCGCTGAAGAACTGTTGCTGGAACGTCTGGCGGAGGCCATCTCACAGCTATCCCCCACCCAGGCGCGGCGGCTCCATGCCCGGTATGTTT
>Ga0137308_100456_pt1 | contig 66627 bp, 51 predicted proteins | sample Inofrocosms_June_FD_97181 | JGI IMG/M metagenome (GOLD analysis project Ga0137308, IMG submission 97181) | Mouse cecal microbial communities from Vienna, Austria - N-Acetylneuraminic and N-Acetylglucosamine D2O microcosms_June | ecosystem: Host-associated > Mammals > Digestive system > Large... | reverse complement strand
CATTAACTTCCCGATTGGCGTATCTCCACGGTAAGCGCCGTTTACATACAGTATGTGCGAACCGTCCTCAAATCTTTCCCCGGTTCCTAAAAAGCACCGCTCAGTCGGATAGAGCGGCAGCCCTTTTCCCATTACGTCATTCTCTGTGATAAAGATTACCCACGTTTCCGGCAGCTTGTCGAAGTCCTCACCTTTCTTCAAAAGGTTTGCGTCCATCATGCTGCTGTTGTACCTGGCTCTTTTTCTCCCGGCTCCTTTGTCGGAACGCTGTACCTCCACGTTCAGTTTTGCCCCTGTGCTGTCGGCAGCCAGAATATCCAGCCTCACTGAACAGTTCAGCAGGTTCTCCACAAATACCTGTGTACGAACGTCCAACACCTTTAAATCCGGCTTTTCCAGTACAATCTGCAATACCAGTTCTATGCTTGCCGTATCTCCCTCAAAACACTTTGTGAGGAAATCATCATCAAGCAGGCGAAAGCCTCTTAGCCTCTGTAAATCTTCCTGATGTTTCTGGTCTATCTGTTCCGTCACTGTCAATCTTCCCACCTGCTTTTCCTTCCATTTTGTATCTCTATACTACCATACAATCCGAATATTTTCAATCATATCCAGATTTGTCTACACTGAAGAGCCAAAACACGCTATCTCTAACTTGACCAATTTTCAATTTGCGGTTTTAATTGAAGACGCAATATTTGAATTATTAAATTCATTATCATTTCCAATAGTAACACTTTGGTCATTATAAATCAGCACATAAATATGATTCACTATTTCCTTCAATTCTTGTTCACTCTTATTATTCACATCAATGTCTAACTCATCCAAATTCCCAAATTGATTTTCAAGATAGCGCAAAATATCAAGTAACTTGTTTTCAACTTTCGGAAAAATATTTAAAATTTGTGGCATATTTAATTGTATCTCAGCTGATTGTATAACTATCCCCATATCATTATTACACTTTGCAATATATGGATAATATTCAGCAGGAATTATTCTTCCTATGGATGTTCCCTTTCTTTCATATTCATGTATTGTCCCTTTTAACGCACCTATACTTTCTCTCATATTCGCATAATAAAACAGTTCCCGCTCGTTTTCAGGCATATTGCCTAGAGATAAAGGCACATTACTGTATTTTAAGAATCTTGACATAGTTCCTTTTATATAGGAGCAAAATGACTGTCCCGAAATCCGTCGATATTCAGGCACTTCCACATCATCCGGATATCCCTCTATTTCATAATTAACCCATTCTAATAATCTTTCGTCATCAAATTCCTGCAATAATACTTTTGTCCTCTTTAATGCTGTCTGTGTATCAATGCTTCCATTTGCTAAGTCCTTAATTATCTGACTCTTAGCCATCAAAACCACCTATCAATCCAGCAATAATATCTGTCCAAAAAGTAAATAAAAATGCAACAATAGCTGAGATGATAAATCCAGAAATCCAAGGATGCTGATCATAAAATTTTTTCTTTTGTTTAGTTTGTCTAGACTCATCTTTTTCTATGAAATTAGAATTTATAATTTTTCCTTCAATTTTCTCTGCAATTCCTTATACTCATATGCAACAGCCTTTCTGCCAAAATCGGAGCGATCACCGCTATGGATGCCACCCCCGCTTCCCTCACGGAACGGGTCATATCCTATATGAAGTATAAATGCAATGACAGAACATTAAGGGGTATAGAGCAAACTGCTTTTCACCTTCATTGTAGTGCAAGGCAGCTGCAATGAGTTCCGAACCAATGCGAAGCCTCCGGATTAGTCAGAAAATTAGGAAAAGGAACGTATCAATTAGTATAAAGCACAATTTTTGCGCTCCTCCCATTATTTCCATAAAACTTCTCTCTTACACTCCGTCAATGTTTCCTGCCGTAACCATCCGTTCCCACAAGTAAAAGCCATGCTGCAAATCCCCCTCCAGCATTTCTTTCGTTTTATATGGAAGTATCTCCTCTTCCAGTTCAGGAATGCCGGGAATACTGCCGGATAAAAAGCACTGAAGGCGATGCGCTGCCGAAAGAGCCCTCTGCCTTACTCCGGCCAGCCGGATATCCAGCACTTCATAACCGAACGGCTTATATTCCTTCATCCATATCGCTTCCCGCCGTCTGTTCAGTTCCTGGGCAAGCATTGCCGTCTTTTCCAAATCATTTTCCGCCAGTTCCTTTAACTTTTCCCTGTCACCGCTTCGGTAGGCTTCCCGTATCCGCTCTCCCACATTCGCCTTTATGGACAATAACCGAGCCAAAATACGGTAATAGCCGAACAATTCCTTATCCTCTTCTCCCAAACTCTCTTGCCCGGATAAAACGGCATCCAATTCTTTCTCCAAGGACAAATATTGGCCCCCCATTTTCTCCCCGTCGTACATTTTCCCAAACAGCCCCATCAAATTATCCTGATAAAGAAATGTTTTAGACGGATTTACGCTGTATCTGTTATCATATCCTTTCCGATCCATGTCATGACCAGCAAAAGCCCCCATACGTTCCCCGCGCCACTCCTGATAATCAGGATTATCAAAAGCATCCAGCAGACAATATTGTTCCAGCCTTTTTCCGAAGCAAAAAGCAAACCTTTCCTCCAGCTTTTTCCTGTCCGGGCGTTCTCCGAAGCCATATTCCCCGTAAAGAAGCAATGTGGGCAATACGGTCAGCAGCGGCGTTTCCGCCCCGTTGTCCATCCACGCCGTAACGAAAACGTCTTCCGTTCCCGTTTCCACACAGGCGTCCAGCGCATCATAAGAAATTTTCAGAGCCCTGCTCACGCAAGGGGCAACGCCGTTCCATGTCCATGCTCCACCGGCGAATATCAGGGGATTCCCCAGCCTTTTGTGCAGCAGGAGATAGTTTTTATAGAACTCCGTCCCTTCATTGTAATAGTCCCAGTAGCAAAGCCCTGCCTCTTTGGAAAGGTTTTCCTCCCCTTCCGGCAACGCATCCTTGCCAATCCCATAATAGTTTTCCGTGCCGAAATTCAGCCGCAAATACATATCCGACCAAATCATCGCCTTCAGCCCTCTTTTCCGGCATTCTTCCATAAGCCATTCCAAATGCCGTTTCATCAGCTTTGCCCCCTTTTCCGGCCCATGCAAATCCATATATTTTCCCCGTCCGAGATGTGCCGCTTCGTCCATTCCCAAATGGACGATTCCCCCTGAAAAGCATTCGGCCACTGTCGTCAACAAACCGGAAAGCAAGTCTTTTGTTTTTTCCTCTTCCAGCAATAGAATATCGTCGATATCCTTATAATCCGCAAAGGCTGGCAGATGTAAGGCGGTTCTGAGATGGGCGAGCGTTTGTATGCACGGCACCAGCGTAATCCCGAAAAGTGCCGCAAAACCGTCACACTCCTGCATTTCCTCCCTGCCATACCTCCCTCTCAAATATCCCCAGAAGGGATAGCCCTGAATTTCCAGCGTATCTTCCATATACAAATAAAGGCGGTTCATTCCTAATGAAGCCATCCATACCACATATTGCTTTATCGTATCCACCGTCGGCACGCCGTTTCTGGAACAGTCCATCATCATACCGTTGGAATGAAAATTCACCTTTTCTTCTATCTCCAGCTCCTCTTTGCCGCCGTTTTGGAAAAGCAGCGTCAAACCTCTGTAAAAATGAGCCTTCTCCCAGTAAAAGATATCACATTTCTTTCCCGATTTTTTCACTTTCAGCTTTTTTTCTTCTATCGGATATCCGGTCACCAGCCAATCGGCTTCGCTCTCCTTTTCCGCCCGTTCATATCCGTATTGCTCAAGAAAAATTCCCATCCCTTCCCATAAAATATTCCACTCCCCTTGCGCCACTTGAACCACTCGAGCCAAACTTATTTTTTTCTTTCCCATCATATCTTCCTTTCCGCTTCCTTCATCCTATACTCCGAAGGATATACCCCTGTGCTTTTCTTGAATACTTTTGAAAAATAGCTCGGATCGGTATAGCCAATCATCAGAGCGATATCTTTCGTCATCATCCCCTGGCAGTTCACCAACAGCTCCTTTGCCTTCCCGATACGCATCTCCTGAATATAATGGTTGGGCGTAAGCCCTTTATAATCCTGAAACAGCTTGCTTAAATAAGACGGCACCAGACCGAACTTCAACGCCAGCATTTTTGTGCTTAAGGCATCTTTATAATGAGTCTGTATATAAAGATCCAGTTTTCCCATCAATGCCTTCGTATCCTCCTCGCTTTCCATAAACATCAGTTCATGGCACCAAATCAAGAATTCCTCGAATATTTCATCCAGACTATCCGCCCGTACCACAATGCCGTTTATTTCATATTTCATATCCCCTTCTTCTTTTCCCTTAAAGTCGGTTCCATAAGCCCTTAAAAACATCATAATATTATCCAGAAGCCGTTCCAAAGAATGCTGGGTAATCCCTTCCTTATCTATCTGTTCCTTAATATCCAGCATCAATTTACGGAAATCTTTGTACTGCCTGTTTTTTATCATATATTGGAGCGCTTCTTCCGCCGTTTCTGACAAGCGGAAATGTTCCTCTCCTTCCCTGTCCACAACTCCGCTCCTGCCATAGACCCAGTTGGCATATATTTTCCTTTGCAGCTTCCCTATGTCTTTGCGCAGATCCGTTCCGTCTGCCGCCGGTTCCCCTATTGCAGCCGCCACCGGACAGCCGATGCCTCCCCACTCGCGCATCTTCTCGATCAGTCCTTCCACGTCCGGCCTGTCTTCCGCTTCTAACAACAGCAATATTTCATTGGCATTTCTGCCATCATAAGAATAAATCCGCTCGATGCCATACCTGTCAAACCAGGGGAATTCCTCCACTTTCCAATCCTTCCATACTTCCGTCCCCGCCTCTTCGTCCTCAAGGCCATGAACGCAATAAGCTTTTGCAATGAGATACACCGGATAAATCCTGCAAAGAGCCGCCGCCCTCTGCCCCTGCCTCTTTCCCTGCACAATCTTCCCATGCACCATATCCCCCAGCATCCGGCCTTTCCGCTCCCGCTCCCTGTCATAAAATCCGTCCCTTAACCGCTCCAAAAGCTGTTCCAGTTCTTTTTTATCCACCGGCTTGACCAGATAATTTTTTACCCCGAACTGCAGCGCTTTCCGGGCATAAGTAAAATCCTGGTAGCCGCTGATAACCACACTGGCGGCGGACGGCATCTTCCCGCTCACATATTCCAGCAGTTTCAAACCATCCACTACGGGCATATTAATATCCGTAAATACCACATCCACCGGATATTCCTCCAGATAATCCATAGCTTCTTTCCCCGTTTTTGCCATCTTCACCACGGTAAAATCATTATTTAATTTTTCAATCAGTCTGCTGATCCCTCTTAATAAAGGAAGCTCGTCCTCCGCTACAAGAACTTTGATCATCCAATACTCCTCCCAATAAAACAACTGCGCCTTCCTCATCATTGTCCAGCCGGAAAACAAATCCTTCTTCATAACATAACATCATGCGCATATAAATATTGAGGATTCCAAGCCCGCCTACCTTGCTTTCCTGCAGCTTATCCCGCACTTTTTCCAGCGTCAGTTCTTCCTTTATCTTCTCAAATTCCTTCAAATATTCTTCCGTAAACCCCGTCCCGTTATCGTGGATTTCCACCATCCATTTTCCATCCTTTTCATAAACGGCAATCCTGATCTTCCAGACCGGCTCCACATTCTTCAAAGAATGTTTAAAACTGTTTTCACAAATCGGCTGAAGGATATATTTGGGAATTCTTGCATTCCAAAGCCTTTCATCGCTTTCCAGTTCGTATTCAAATAATTCTTCGTAACGCACCTTCATCAGCTCCATATAATCCAGCACGTAATCCAATTCACTTTTCATCCGGCTGTATCCGTTTTCCATGGACGAACTATAAGCCATCATCCGGCGCAGCCTGGTACACATGTCGGGAATCTTATCGTTGCCGTACTCCTGGGCTTCAATCGAAATGATCGCCAGTATATTATGTAAAAAATGGGGATTCATCTGCGACTGGAACGCCAGAAGCTGGGCTTTCATTTCATTGGCCAAAGATGCATATTCCCTCTCCATAGCCTGTTTCATCTGCCCGATCATGGCATTGAACGTCCATTGGAGCCGCACCAGTTCATCATTGTCCTCTGCCCCTTTTACCTCCAGCTGTGGATGGGACAGCGTGACCCGGCGCACCGAACAGTTCAATTCTTCCAAAGGTTTCGAAAGCTTTCGGACAAGCAATATTTCTGTCACCACTGCCGTTACGAGAATCAAAAAAACGGTCAAAAGGATGACCTGGTTGTAACGGCTGAAAAAAGAAAACTCCGATCCCTTTTCTTTTGCAAAAACAATCCGGTACGGGGCATTTTCCAGTTTTTTCACATACAGCAGCCCATCTTTCCCGTCCGCTACCCCGTCCACACGAACCAGTTTTTCCCATCCTTCTTTGCCGCCAATGCCGGAAACAATCCGGGAAAACTCCGCTTCCCCTTCCTGCGTACCGGCCGAAGGTCCAAGATAAACTATTTTCCCTTCTTCGTCCAGCATCGCCCCATACGCATCCTCCCCCGCATCTTCCACAATACGGTCGATCCACCGGACGAATTCCTGCACTTCCACATAACCGCATGCCTGATCATTGGTCGTATAGTTCTTAATCTGGCGGATCACCGAAAAATAGGGCTGCCGTGACAGACCGGTATCATTCAGGATATCCTCTGACGGCTCTATATAAAAAACAAAATTCCCTTCCTCCGCAAAAAAATGCTCCACTTCCGAGAACTTCCTGCCGGCAAACCACTGTTCAATCCCCGATTCCGTAGTGGGCGCAGTGGCCGTATACACGAAATCATGATATCCGTTGTACAGACATATTCTTTCAAAACCATCCCTTTTAAAATTATAAGAATTCAGCAGTCTTACCACTTCCGCATTGACCAGCGGCTCCCTGGCAAAATAGTTAAAACCGGAGTTATGCCCTGTATTGAAAAAGAGCCGGACAATATCGGGATTGGCCGCAATCTGCAGCGCCGTCTTATCCATCATATAAAAATGGTTGTCGATCTGGCTGGCGGCGCTGTCCGATACGATCCTGAAATCCTCGCGGTTCCTTTCCATCATCGTATTGCGTATCCTCTCGTAAAAAATACCGGCAATGGCAACCGCAACGACCAGAAGGACAATATTGGGCACCAAAATCATTTTTGTCTGAAAACGGAATTTACGGAACATATATCAAATCCTTTCCTCATCCTTTTACCGCGCCGGCTGTCATTCCTTCCACAATATATTTCTGCAGACACAAATACAATACGACAATCGGAAGAATGGTAAACATAATTGCCGCAAAAACATACTGCCAGTCTCTGGCATACAAGCCGTAAAAATTATATACCATCATCGGAATCGTCGTCCGGCTGGAACTGCTCATCAAATACAGCGGCACCTGAAAATTGTTCCATACGCTGATCGCCGCAATAATCAGGTTCGTAATCACGGCTGGTTTCATAATGGGAATCAGCACTTTAAAAAACATCTGCAGCGTACTGCATCCGTCAATAATGGCAGCCTCATCGATTTCCCTTGGGATACCGGTTACAAAACTGGCAAACGTCATCACCGCAAACGGCAGGTTAATGGCGGTGAAAACCATAATAACCCCCAAATAAGACTCCAGCATATGCAGTTTTAACAGCAGAAAATAAGTAGTCACCAGCTGCATCGTGGCAGTAAGGCCAAAGATAAAATAATAATACACCCCATTCACCTTTTTGTCATTCCTTCTGGAAATAACAATACCCGCCATACTCCCCAGGACAATGACAAGCGCCACCGCGGCTACCGTAATAATCAGGCTGTTTTTATATCCCCGCAATATATTTCCTGTCTCTATAACATGCCTGTAATTGTCAAGCATAAATTTTTCCGGAAGGCTAAGATCCATGCGCAGCGCTTCCCCCTGTGTTTTAAAAGAACCGAGGATCATCATCAGAATGGGGATAAAAAATATAGGCGCAACCGCCAGACAAAGAATAAATGCCATCCGGCCGCTTCTCTTTTTTGCTTTCATTATGCCTCCACCTCCTTAGACCTTAAGAAACGGTTCATCGCAAAAGTAACCGCCACGACCCCCACGGAAAGCACCATGGAGCTGGCGCTGGATTTTCCCAAAAGTCCCAGCCCGAATGCCCGATAGGCATATGTACTAAGTACCTGGGTATCGAATCCCGGCCCGCCTCCGGTCAAAGCATACACAAGGTCAAAAACCTTCAGCCCTCCCGTAATATTCAACGTAGTCACTACGGTAAAGGAAGGCGCCAGCATTGGCAGCGTGATCTTTACAAACCGTTCCCATGCGCTTGCCCCGTCCATCTGGGCGCTCTCATAAAGCTCCGCCGGTATGGACTGCAGGCCGGAAATAAAAAGAAACATATTAAACCCCGCCCACATCCAGACTTCAATAAAAATAATCCAGAACATAGCCGTTCCATATTTTCCCAGCCAATCGCAGATCATGGATTCCATTCCGACTGCCCTAAGGGCATTGTTTAAAAGCCCGTCCATTTTCAATATTCCGGTAAACAAAAGCCCGATAATCATACAGCTTAGTACGCAGGGCAGATAAAACAAGGTACGGAAAAACCCGTTCCCCTTGAATTTCTGTACCACCAGCAGCGCCAAAGCCAATCCCACCGCCAGTTTCAACACCGTGGTCATCACGGCAAAAAGCATCGTATTTCCTGCCGAACGAAGGAACACCTCGTCTCCGAACAAATTTATAAAATTGCGCAAACCGGCAAATTTCGGCGCATTCATCCTGTCCATATTCCAATCGGTAAAGGAAAAAAAGAAAGCGGCAGCAATCGGCACAATATAAAATAACGTATATATCCCCAAAGCCGGAACACACATCCAGCCCGGGTATATTTTTTCTTTCACTTTATTTTTCATCAGCAGTCCCTCAACTTTGTCCATTTTTTACTGTTTTTATAAAACAACGGATGGCCCGCCTTTGGTCCACCCGTTGCCGAAAACGCCCAGTTACAATTAGTTAAACGCTTCTACGCCCTGGTCTTTCATATATTGTTCAAAGTCTTTCTGGAACTTTTCCAATACTGCCGCCCCATCCATATTTCCTTTGGCCGGTGCATCTACATAATACACATACAAGCTGCTCTCGCACAATGCGTTCAAATCCATCACATAATAGTTCCACTCAGGAATTACCTTTCCCGATTTAATAAACTTATCGTTGATATCGTTCAGGTAAGACGGGATTTCCCCTCCGTTCACATCCGCAAATGCGGGGAAGCCCGGGCGGTCTGCAAAATAGAGATCCGCATACTCCGGCGTAGACCAAAGGTCAAACACTTTTTTTACCGTATCCAGGTTTGCGGAGTCCTTATAAGCTACAAAGCCCGGAGAAGACATATTTTCCGTCGCCACATCCACGCCGTCTTTCATGGACATCGCAAACATTCCTACTTTTGCATCCGGGTTTGCTTCCAGAACGCTCGCCGCAAAGAAGTCCCCGTTAAAGTGCATAGCTGCCGAACCATCGGCAACCGCCGCAATGGCGTCATCATAAGTCGCAGATGCAAAGTTGTCATTGATATATCCCTTTGCATACAAATCCAGATATTGATCGATAACTTCCGCAAGCTCCGGCATATCCGTCCATTTCGCTTCGTTGTTCATCAATTTGTCCGCAAATTCCTGCGCACCGTCCGCGCCGAGAATCTTTGCGAAATTATCTGTCATAAGAATCTGAGGCACCCAGCTGTCCTTCGGTACATAAATAGGGGTAATCCCTGCCGCCTTTAAAGTATCACAAGCCTCCAGCAGTTCCGCCCATGTAGCAGGCACCTCTTTTATCCCGGCCTTCTCAAAGGCTTCCATATTATAAATAAATCCATGCGTCCCCGGTACGCTCAGGAAAGGGAAACCATAGATTTTCCCGTCTGCCTTGCAAGTTACGTTATCCGGTATCTGCAGCCGGCCCACCCATGCTTCGTTGCTCATATCGGCAAAGTTTTTCGCCGGATCCACGATATCGTAAATAGCGGGGATATTGTAATCGATCATATCCGGCGCCTCTCCGGAGTTCAGTTTCATTTTCAGCATATTCAAAGATTCCGCATCAGGAACTACCTGTACATCAATAATGATATTCTCTTCTTCCTTCAGCTTGTCGATCATCGCCTGTAAACCGTCATAATACCTGGACTGCTGTATCATAGCGCTGATAGTTACCGCCTCGCCGGCATCGTTCGCGGCCTCTTCCTGTCCGCCGCTTTCCTCGGATTCTTCTCCCGCATTTTCCTCCACATTGGAATTCGTCTGTTCTGCCGGAGCAGCATTTTTTTCATTTCCATTTCCGCATCCTGCAAAAATGCCCAAACTCATCACGCCGATTAAAGCGAGCGCCACTAATTTTTTCATCCTGTTCCCTCCATTTTTATTTTCATACTGTAAAATTACTTAATTTTTCGCGAATAAAGAAATATTTCTTATGCACTTATTATAGTTTGGGCCGGTTTGTCCGTAAATGTACAAAAATAAAATGAAGGATGGAAAAAAGCAAAACGAAAAGAAAAACTTTAAATTTTAAAGCGCGACATCAATTCCACCATAGACTCTACCTGCGCTTTCTGCTGTTCGCTGACGGCAGCCGTTTCCTCTGATGTGGCCGAATTGTTATCCACGGCCGCAGATACCTGGATAATATTCTCGTTCATATCATGCATGCGCCGCGCATGCCAACTGTTCCGAACCGCCGTCAATCTGTTCCGACACGTTGCGGATCGTCAGCAAAGTCTCCCGCATCTTCTTACCGATCTGCTGGAACGATTCTTTGATCGTGACAAATTCTCCCACATATTCCTGCTTAATTTCTATTCTGTAATTACCATTCCCCATTTCTTCCAGCGTTTTCGTTATCTCCTCCACCATGCCAAGCAGATTCTTCTTCATAAACGAAATTGCGGCAACCATCCTGCCCACTTCGCTCTCGTCCTCTTCCATCTCAAGCCTCGTATGAAAATCTCCCTCCGCCAGCACAGCCATTTGCTCCGACACTTTCTGGATCGGTTCTAACAGTTCCTTTTCCGCAAATTTGATCGTCTTTACAAACTGCATCACTACATATGCAAAAGAACAGGCAAATAAAATTGCCAAAATAAACTGCACGGCTTTCATCCCCGTCTGTATCCTGCCTTTTCTTTCCAAAATACTAAGGATCGTCTCATCCGTCTGGCGGTTGATCTTATTGACCGAATCCCCGTACTCTGCGCTGAATACACAGGCTTTTGCGCTCTCCAGATCACCTTCCTGCACACAGGCTATCGCCTCCATTTCCAGCGGAACGAGATTCTCCGACATGGAGGCTATCTGATTTAAAGCCGCCCATTCCTCTTCCGTAATGTTGCATTTCTTTAATGTTTCGACCGCCTTCTCCCGGTTCTGGTCTACATCCAGTTCATTCATATAACCGTCATAATACTCCCGTTCTCCTGTAACGGCATAAGACTGTATGTTGTATGTCAACGTCTTGGAACCGATCCGGTATTGGTTCAGCGCCACGGTCGTATTCAGCTGGGCGCTCTGTATGTTTGCCGCCATAATGTTAAATAGGAGGAACCCGGCCAACAGCGCGCCCCCTATGACCACCGATACCAGCGCCTGTTTCACCAGCCGGCGGAGCTGTGCCGACTGACTCCTGTTTCCCTGTGCGTCATTCACTATTTTCCCCATAATCCCTCTCCTTTTTATCTTTTTTATCTCTTTTGTCTTTTATTGCATCCGGTTCAATTCCTCAAACTTACCTTTCAGCTCATCGGAAACTTTGCCAATCATCGTCGCCGACGCCGCGATCTCCTGCGTGCTTGCCGCCAGGCTGCTGATCCGTTCGTTCACTTCATCCACAATCTCCATCAAATGCCCGGATGCTTCCGCAAGCTGATCCATGGCATTTCCGATTTCTTTTTTATTTTTATTGCTGTCCAGAGCCGTATCCCTGCTGGACTCGCTCAAGCTTTTAATCTCCTGGGCCACAACCGCAAAACCTCTGCCGGCAGCCCCTGCCCTTGCCGCCTCAATCGAAGCATTTAAAGAAAGCAGATTCGTCTGGCTTGCCACCTCGGCAATGCTGTTATTATTTTCCTCCAGCTGCATCAGCAAATCATTGACCGCCACAAAAGATTTCTTCATACCGCCGCAAAAATCCACCACTGTCAGCATAGCCGCACTAATGTTGCTGCTCTCTTCCGCATTGGAGTTGTTGCCGCTTACCATCTCTGTAATCGATTCGTTTAATATTGCAAAACTTTGATTTGCCTCCTTTACCATATCGCTGATCACTTCATTTTTATGCTGGATCTCCATATTCTTCTCCTCGATCTGCCGTGAGATTTCCTGTACCTCCTCTTTTTCCCTCTCCACTCTTCCTTTTATGTAATGCACACAGTTCTGTTTGTTGTTGCAGCCGTTATAGATGGCAGCCGCCATATCCTTACATGTTTTATAACCGCAGGCGCTGCAGTCTATCGTTCTTTCTTCCTCCGTCTCCTTATGCATCGTCCTGAAAATTTCTTTTAATTTGCCGGAGTCCGGATTATCAATGCGGCAGCCCTCTGACTTATCCGTATATTTCCTTATAAAATCATTGATATCCAACGCCCTGAACTGACGGTTCAGATTGGCAAGGCGCCGCTTCGGACTGAGCTTGGCTCCCCATGCGCTCATGCCGCCGCGCTTTTTGCTCGACGCTTTGATCCGCTGTATTTCATACAGAATATCTTCCGTCTTTCCTTTTTCTTCCTCAATTCCTGTTCCGTAGATACACCCCTGTGCGCAGTTCAGCGCATCCACCATAAACGGCAGTTCCTTCTTTCCAAGCACCCTCTTTTTATAATTTTCCAAAAATTCATACGCATGCCTTTCCCCTTCGATCTGGCGTATGAATACATCTTCTCCGCAGAACCAATAAACATTTTCTTTTAATCCTCCCGGCATAGGGTAAATAGACCCAAGCCCATACTCGATTTCATCGCTTACCGGACCGCCCTTTATATTATTTTTCCGGACATAATCCATAAGATGATCAAAAGTAATATTATAAGACACATATCCTTTATTGTTTTCATCCGTAATCTCATCTTTTTTTGCAATACATGGGCTGATAAAAGCCAGCCTGTCCGTAATCTTCTTATACTTTTTCGCATAGATTGCCGCGCACATCAGCGGACTCTGCACCGGCACAAGGCTTGGGATCAACTCAGGAACATAATGCTCTATATAATTAACCACCGCCGGGCACGGCTGGGAGATTCCTCCCGTAAAATGATGTTCGCTGATATATTTCACGTATCCCCAGGTGGTAATATCCGCCCCAAAGCTGACGCTGATGATACGGTTTACCCCCATCTTTTTCAAACCGCCCAGGATCTGTTTATACTCCCCAGGATAATTGGCCGCAAATGCAGGGGCCAGTAAAAGAGAGATTTTCACTCCTTTTTTTAAATCTTCAAAAAAAGTCTCCGTATCGTCCCGAAACTCCCTCGCTCCATGCTCACAGGCGTCGAAACAGGCACCGCAGGAAATACATTTATCCCCGTCCACCTGGATGATCTGCTTTCCGTCTTCATCCACCGCTTTGTTCGCGGTAATAACCGGGCAAACAGAAATGCATTTGTTGCAGCCTATGCATTTTTCATTTGTAAACACCAATCCTTCCTGCTTTTCCTTTTTCATAGCTTTACCTCCACTGTTTTCCTGTTAAGCAATCTGTCTTTATTCCAAGCGCGTTTTTTATACAACAAATTTTATTTTTATTAAAATTTATTGTAATGATTCATTGTATCATAAACCGCCAACTTTTACCATAAAAAAGGCATTTTTCACTTTTTTTTTGTGAAAAATGCCTTTTTCTTTCTTCTTTCTTTATCTATTCTTTCTTATTTATTCTTTTTGGCTTCTTTTTTCGCCGCCTTAATATCCGTAATGCCATTTGCCGCATTTACATCCTGCATCAAAACCTGGGAGAACTGGCCGAAAGCCTCCGCTTCTTCTTTTTGCTGAATGTTGACCGGATGATATTTATCGTCCTTTGTATTGCTTTCCACCACATAAAGAGTAAGTATCTCTTTTCTGTTCTTATCAAACAATATGGTATATCCTTTTTTTGCCTCTACCATGCCGAGGTCTTCTTTGGCAAAATGGAGCGGTTCGCTATAGCTTACATTCCCTCCGTTAAAGGATAGTGGTACCAAATAGAGATCTCCCGGGCGGAAGGCAACCGCATAATACCAATATTTCGTAGTAGTAGTCACCGTCCTGCCACCACCACCGATCGTGAGTTCCTCCCGCGTGCCGTAAGCTGCCGTGTACGCTTCCCCGCCGGGAACTACTTCGTTTACAATATTCCTTATCTTCTTCTTTTCCTCGCTGTCAGCGCCTTTCTTTTCGTCTATGGTCATCTTGACATATACAATGATAAATAAAACAACTACTGCGGCTACTCCGATAATAACATATGTACTCATAATATGATCTCCTATTCCTATTACTTTTTAAATTTCATTAAAATATGCACGGTTAAAATTTTGTTTGCCACCTCCCTTTTCTATCGCAAATATTTTTTATTGTACCATGCAGTGCTGTTTTTTGCCAAAAAGTTCACGTCTGTCACACGGAAATCAATTTGGTCATGATGGCCGGATGGCCGCAGGAAACAATGGAAAAGGAGGAACCGCACTCTATACGGATTATCTTAGAATTTCCCAATACCCGCTCTTTGGTGAACCATGCCTGCTCAAAATACCCTTTTCCTTTAGTTTTTTAATATTGGATTCGATGTTCCTGCTTGTTATTCCAATCTGCCCGGCCAGTTTCACAGCAGAAAGCTGTGGATTCTCCGAAAGAAGTTCAACGATCTTTTTTTGTGTATCATTCCTTCAATTTTCGCCTCTCTTTCCATTCAACATTCTTCGATTCACCGCAAACCATTCCTTTGATTTTCACAGCATCCTCCTTTCCCTTACTTTCTTCATCGCATACAATATCAAACCGGCCAATGCCGCTAATACGCCGCAGTTTAACGGCGTCACGATATTTCCCTTCACCACCTGGTCATAACCGGCAATAAACACGGCAATGTTTGCCATAGCATGAAACAATACGGGAGCAGAAAAACTCCCGAACCACTCATAGGAATAAGTAATCACAATACCGAGAATACAGCCATAAATGCCCTGCACCAGATTGCCATGGTATACGCCGAACATGATGCCGCAGACGACCACGGACAACATTTTTCCAAAATATCTCCGCATCCTGTTGTAAATCAGTCCGCGGAATACAATCTCCTCCGCCAGAGGCGAAATCAATCCATAAATCAGAAGGCCAACTCCAAATGCCACGCCATACTGTCTGACCGCCACTTCCTGATAGCTTTCCGAAATCCGGGTCAATCCGGCCAGAACCATAAGCATATTCACGGCAAGGGCAAAAACAGCGGCAAAAAGAGCCAGAAGCACATACTCCGCCGCCTTTGCCCTTCCTTCCATTTTTACCGCTGCATCCCCCCCTGACAATACTTTCGCCCATTTTAATTCTTTGCCCGCCATAGGCCATACCGCCGCCATGCCGATCACAAGCGACAATGCATTGAGCACGCCGTTCACCGTAGCCGCATTGATTTCTACAAATTCCATATATGCGTCACCGAATATTCCCGCTCCAAGCCCTGCCAGAAATGCCAATACAATCTGCGCCAGATCATGTACGACAAAGTAAACTGCAAATGGAAAAAGAATATTCATAGTCTTGCGGAAGGAGCTTTCTTCCGTCGATGTTATCCTGCCTCCATCCCTCATTGCATCAATAACCTCCCCAATTCCTCTACCGTATCCACGATGAAATCCGCGCCCGCCGCTTCCAGTTCTCCCTCTTCCGCATAGCCGAAAGTAACGCCCACTGTCGTCAGCCCATGCTCTTTTCCGCCCGCGATATCGAACTTCCGGTCGCCGATCATAACCGCTGCGTCTTCCTCCCCGCAGCGGAGTTCTCCAAATTCTTCTTTTTTTTCCAATCTTGCTTCTTCCAGCTGCCGTAAGGCTTCCGCCACCACTTCCTCTTTCGCGTCCCGCCTTCCGTCCAGCTCGCTTCCCACAATCACGCGGAAATAACGGTATATTTCAAAATGCCGCAATACCTGTTCTACAAACACCTGAGGCTTGCTGGACGCCACCGCCAGCACTTTGCCGCTTTCCTCCAGCATTTCCAGCATTTCTTTCATTCCCGGGTAAATGCTGTTCTGGAAGACGCCCTTAGGGCGGAACCACTCCCTGTATTTTTCCACTGCTTCCCTGGCCTGTTCTTCCCCGAATCCATAAAAATGCATAAAGCTCTCCCGAAGGGGAGGACCGATAAAAGGCGTCAGCTTATCAAGGTCAGGCTCCTCAATACCGAAAGCGCGCAGGGCATACTGCACCGATGTGGTAATCCCCTCTTTCGGATCGGTCAAAGTACCGTCCAAATCAAACAATAAATATTTGTATTTCATATCTTTTCTCCATTCCCTTCTCTGCCGTCCTGATTCCTCAGGTTTAAAATCTGCGTCCGCCTGGCGATCACCCCTGCCAGCGCATTCTTCGCCGCCAGCTGATCCCTGTGGAGAAGGCATTGGCGCAGATTGAACAGACTCCGCCCGAACAAATCCTCCCCCGTCTCCTCATACTGCTTCTGCATCCTTTGCAGCACGGAAGAAGCCGCCCGCCAGTTATTATGGTTGATCGCCTGTCCAAGTTTCATAAAATCAAGGCTTTTGCAAAAATCTGTGATTTCCATTTCGGTTCCTTTCTGTTTTTGCGGGGATTATGATGCCGCATTTATAAAATGACAAATATCCGTATAATCTACTCCATATAAACTCGCAATATATTTTTCTCTTTTATCCGACTGTAAAGACAGCAAGTCACGTTTTTGTTCATCGGATAAAATAGGAATGCCAAAATTCTTTATATAATTTTTAGCTAATGCCATAAAACCTTTAGAATACGGCTTGCTTGTCATTCTTATATAAAACAAAAAAACATCTGACTCAATCAAATTTTTCAACAGCTTTAATGTTATAGTATCTTCTGCAAATACCGCATAACCACAATAAAAAAGAAGTTCTTGATTTTCAGAAATAATTGCCACTCCCCGGTCCGCCATATAAGGAATGAGCAGTTTCAATCCGGTATTATTCATTCCCTGCGTACGGCCATATGCATACCAGGCAGGATAACTGCTGGTTTTCCCTTTGTCACGACGCTGTAGCCGGTCCTTGTATTCCAGCAAAAAATGATATGCATAAGGATATTTGTTCTGCAAAGCATCTTCCTCAATAATCTTGCCTTTTTTGTACGGAAAAATAGCTTTTTCCCCCTTTTCTATCAAGTCTCTCCCATTTCTCATTATATTAGGTTTCGCCACATCGATGCAGATATCTTTTTCTATTCTGTACGACACTCCATGAAAGGTTCTATAATAAAAATCACTGTCCTCGAAATCACAACGGAAGAAATATATATCATTGCATAATGTCGCAAGGCCATTTCTTATTCCAAAGTCGCCTAATTTTCGAGGTTGATGCTCAATTTTATGTACCAGTCTGTCAATTTCTATATTTCCAAGCCGCCATTCCTGATTATTCGCATAATCAGAAATTTCATAATGCGTATAGGAACAGTTTCCAAGATCAGGCTCTTTATTCAAGGCATAATCAACATTGCATTTCTTTCCATCCGCATTCACAAATACTATACAAGTATAATGGGTCACTCCTGGAAAATTTTGTGTTTCCTTAAAGTTGATAATAGAAATAGATACCCTGCTGTCACGCAGGTAATTCCTAAGCCCTCTTCCATTTACACTCTGCAAAAATGTATTCGGTGAAATATATCCCAGCCAGCCATGATCCTTTAAAAGTTCGATCCCCAGTTGATGAAATGGAATATATAAATCAGCGTTCCCGGTTACAACCTTCCAATTTTCCAACGAAGGCTTGATTTCCTCATCTATATTTTTCGCTCTTACATAAGGCGGATTGCCAACGACAACATCAAATTTCCGTTTATAACATTCCTTTGATAGTTCTTCCAGCGAATTGCATACGTATAAATTGGGAAACTGATTAACCTCTACTCCTTCTTCCAATAATGCAAGTACGCTGAACAATATTTTGCATTTATCAATATTATGAGCAGCAATATCACAGCCATAAATAAATTTTTTAAATATTTGCATATAAGAAATAGAATATCTTTTTTTCAATACTCTGGCAGCAGAAATCAGAAAAGCTCCGCAACCGCACGCCGGATCTATTACAACAGGAATATAGTCTGAATTGATAATTCTCTCAGATATGTGATTCCGTATAGCAGTAGGCGTGTATACTATACCCTTATTCTTCTTTTCATCCGCATTCACCAGCATTTCAAATGCGGTAATAAGATCATCAATATCCGTATCCGTTGTCATCATTCCTTTATCGTATAAATAAAAGGCTACTGGCATATATTCGCTCTCATTTTCGGATATAAAATTATATAGGATTCCTCCATTCTTATATACAAGATTATTTTGGGATAAATAAGCCCATACGAAAGCTTTTTCATAATATGTAATCGGAAGACCCGGAAATTTTCTTTGGACATTTGCTATTAATTTCTTCAATTTTTATCGCCTCCCGGAGTCTATTTTTCAATTAAAGCTTTTAAATCATCTTTTGAATTCAATTCTTGTTCTCTCTTTCTGAAAAAGTGTTTTCAACACATAAACCCCAAATCAAATTGCAACTTTTATTTACAGAAATTATCGTCCTTTTTTCAAACAGACAATGTAAACCAACCTAAAGTTCCGGTATCCCGGTGAGTATGGAAAAAAGATCATATGAGATATTATAGCACAATACATATAGAAATTGTGAATTGATTAAAATGCTTTCATAAAATATAAAAAGCACGGAGAAAATCAAAAAAACTTCCACATCCCCATCCGCCAGTTGAACCCTGAATCCTGCATTCATCCTGAAACCTTTAATATCGAGATTCGGCAAAATCATACTGGCGGATGGGAACATGGAATGAGAAGTTACATCAACCCCCTATTACTTTTTACGGACAGGAAAATATACCTCTGTCTCCCAGTCCTCCGGCGAGTCGGTATTGAACTGCGTTTTAATATAAAGGTCAAACGGCGCCCCCGCGTACTCATAGCCGTTTTCGATAATCCATGCCACGATTGCCCCATATGCTTCCGACAGCGTGGAATATGCCCCCCGATGGACTGTTACCGCGCACTCCACCGGCTCCAGGACGGCATCCGCCCTGTCCTTTTCCTGAATTCCGATAAACACTTCAACATCGGAAGATTCATGGCAGAATTCCTTGTCATAGTACCTCGCTCCGCTAAGTCCTGTGGGCGTGATATGTTCTTTTGACACACGCTCAAAAAGCGTCCCATAATACTTGCCAAATTCATCCACCCCCATTATTGCTCGTTTCGCCAGAATATTCATTGCCGGGGAATTCTTAATTTCCACTGTGTAACCCTTCTGATAAGTCATAATGTCACCTGTCCTTTCGAATACGGAAATATGTGTCTGAAGTTCGTTCAGGATAATGGCCATTTCCTGCTGCTCCCGTACCAGCTTCACTTTCTGCTGTCTAAGCTTGTCCGAGAGTTCTTTTTTATCCGAAATAGTTATCAGATGCTGGATCTCTTCCAACGAAAAGCCATATCGTTTCAAACGCTGGATATAGTTCATCGTGTCGATCTGCTCCGCCTTATAATAACGGTAGCCTGTAAAGCGGTCCACCTCTGCCGGGGCAAGCAGACCGACTCTGTCATAATGATGGAGCGTTTTTACGCTGACCTGGCATATCTTCGAGAATTCTCCAATCTGCAGCATCCTCTGATCCCTCCTTTCGCGATGATCGATTCGAATCTATGGACAGTTTACATTCTGACCCAGGGGGAGAGTCAATCTCTTTTTTCTATCCCTTGCCCTGTTCCTCCCAACATCTCCTCCACCTCGGCGGCCGGTCTTGCGGTGACCTCGACCCAGCCTGGCCGAAATCCGCTTCGAATTGCGTTTTTTACGGATTTCACATTCGACCATGCCGCGCAATAAAACGGGACTTTACCCCGTGCAAAAGTTTCTCTTGCAAGCCGGTTGGTAAGCGCCGACGCAATACCGCGTCTTCGATGCTCCGGGAGTACATCCACGCCGATCTGCCACATCGCATCGCAATCCGCAGAACAGCCCGCAAGCCCGACCAGTTTTCCTTCCTCATATGCACCGATTCCCAGGACATCGAGATGTTTCCGGTCTTTGCACAGTGCGTTGCCCCAGGCAGGAAGATATAACCCGGAAAAATCATCGGGTTCCAAAACCCGCAGTTCATAAGGGCGGGAAATATCCATGCCATAAACCAGGTCGATATCCGGCAGAAAATACTCCGCCATAAAGCATACCCTTGCATCATATTTGGCAAGAATATCGTTCAGTACATATATTTCCGGCGTTTCAAAACAGTCCGATATGCTCGATACCCCGTTGATAAACGTTTCGACTTCCGGCAAAAGTTCTTTTCTGCCACAGGCAACAATATTTGTCCCGTAGGATACCAAATTGCATATATGGGGCAATTTCAAATATTTTCTTGCCTCCCCGGACACCGAAGACACATGTACGCTGTTCCCTTTCTTTCGAAAATCCTCCTCCATACAGCAGCAGTCATATGCCGACTGCCGCATGGCGATTTTCATAATCTCCCCGTTATCCATTTTCCCTCCTCTTTCCATTTCCATACCCCTTCCATATCGCTGCTTTGCTGCATCTCAAATTCCTGTCTTTGCTTTTGCTCTTCTATTACTAATATAGCACGGAACACGGACTGGCTCAATCCTCTCTACGCTTTCACATCCCGCACCGCCAGCCATCGTATCCCGCACAGGCTGAACAGGACAATATACAACGTCGAAAATATCATAAACTGCAACTCCTCCCCGCCCAGTGCATTTTCATATTGATTGGAATTCATTCCCATCATCATCAGGGAAAACGGATAGTACATCCCATATTTGCTATTGGATGCCAGCAGCCCCGTGATGCCGCCCACCAGCCCGAACGCCACCGGCACCGCAAAGCTTCGGACCACCATGGATGCCAACAGCAGCAGCGTCGCCACTCCCATTCCTCCCCAGGCACCCCGGATCAGCCAGTAAAAAATAACACTGTCCGGCAGCCCTGGCAGCCCGGCGGTTTTTCCGCACAGAACATACAAAACCCACACCCATATTTGTGTCAGCAGCGTAACCCAGAAGATGTTCAGCTGCTTTGCAAAAAAGATGTATCCTGTCGGCACAGGCGCCGTCATCAGCGCATTCCTGTTATGGTTAAAATTCTCCACCCTCCACGTATAAGCACAGTAAACCGCAATCAGCGGCGCATAAAAAAAGTTGCTGTAAAACAGCGTGTGCTGCGTCCATAAACTGAACCACTCCATTTTCAATACATCGATATTCTGCAAATAATTTCCCGTTCCCATAAGAGCCGGAATGACCGGAACGATAAAAAATGCGATCCATATAAAAGAGCGCTTTAACTTCATGTTCTCCGCTTTTATGCATGCCGTCAGACCAATCTTTTTCGCTTTCACTCCTCAGACCTCCTTTTTTAAAAACAGATTTTTTCCATAAATATAGAGAACCGCTGCAAACAGAAGCAATGCCGCAAAACCGCCATAAGAAAAAGATACGGTGTAAAAAACCACTTCCCGCGTCTCCTTGTAATATATATTATTTATGGTACATCCCACACAATAATATCCCCATGGAGTCAAATAGCGCAGCGGCAAAGAAAAAAACCAGGAAAACAATCCAACAAAAGTTCCGATCAGCCCGATAAACAAAGGATACAGCTGATTATCCATCATAAGCGACAAAACCTCCTGCAAGAGCAGCAATACGATGGTCGTTGCGCAGGTGGACAGGAAAAAATATACCATTTGCTCCGCTTCCAGTTCCTGCGGAATCCGGTAATACCATACAAGAAAAACGATCATACTCAGTTGTAAGAAAGCAAAGACAAGAATATGCAGCCCTCCCAGTATGAATTTATTGCGGAAAATAGCTCCCTTTTCCTGCAAGGTACATAACAGTTTATAGGTGTTTCCCTTATTTTCCATATCGCACAACCGGCTTGCCAGAACAGCGGCCAGAACCGGCAGGGTAATCGTGTTTATCATGGGCAGACTCATTAATATCCGGTAACACCCATCCTTCAGCTCCCCGCTTTCCAGCTCAGAAAGCGTCCAGCACATCCATGCCAGATCCACAAGAAAAATCCCAGCCGGCGCTCCCCATATCCACTTTCTTTTTATCTTTTTTATTTCCGTCCAAAAACCTTTCATCACAGACTCACCTGCTTTCCCGTCAAACCCAAGAAAATATCCTCCAGATTTCTTTGATACTCCTCCACACGAAGAACACCGATATCCTGTCTTACCAGAGCCGCAATACAAAACGCCACTTTCTCATCCTCCATATCCGGCAGAGATATTCTGTCTTCCATCATTTTTCCCTGGCATCCCAGCTCCCCAAGAATACGAAGCGCGGCCTCATTATTGCCGGTTTTCAGCAACAGCCTTTTTCTGCTGTGTTCATGGAGATGTTCCAGGCTGTCCTGGAAAATCAGCTCTCCTTTATGAATAATGCCGGTATGGGTAGCCATCTGGTCGATCTCGCTGAGAAGATGGCTGGATACCATTACCGTCATGCCATAGCGCTCCGGCAGAGATCGGATCAGTTCCCTCATTTCCTGTATGCCCGCCGGATCCAGCCCGTTCGTAGGCTCATCCAGAAGTAAAATCTTCGGTTTTCCCAAAAGCGCCGCCGCCAATCCCAGCCGCTGTTTCATTCCCAAAGAATACGCCCCCGCCTTTTTATCCTGCTGCTTTTCCATACGGACAGTTTTTAACGCTTCATTCACTTCCCGCTTATCCGCCCCCCGCAGCGTCCTTACGATTTCCAGGTTTTCCCTTCCTGTCAAATGCCCGTAATAAGACGGCGATTCGATCAGGGAACCGGTTTGCTTCAAAATATCCAACCGGTTTTTCCGGTTCATCTCCTTCCCGAATACGGATACCTGCCCCCGGGTAGCATTCACCAGCCCAAGGATCATCTTCATCGTCGTGCTCTTCCCTGCGCCGTTTGGCCCGAGAAAGCCGTATATGCTTCCCTCCGGCACTCTCAAATCCACATTTTTTACACACATGTGCTTTCCATAGCTTTTACAAAGCTGCTCTGTCTCAATCGCAATCCTCATATCATGCCCATCCTTCCTTCCGAAACGCAGCCCAAAAATGCCCCGCTCCGAATATTCCGTTGATCGTTTTTCATTCATGATCATACCCCCGTGTCCTTACCTGGCAATGAACGCCACCTTATTTTTACCTTAAATCAACGGGAACTTTATAGAAAATACAGGACAAAACAGATATAATAATACTGACCAGAAAAGGAGTGAAACAATAATATGAAATATGTCTATGAATGCAGCATCTTATTAGTAGATGACAATCCCCAATTACAGGATATGATTTGCAATATGCTCCATAAAGAAGGTTTTTCCCAGATTGATACAGCTTCTTGTTGTACCGATGCGCTGCTTTATTTTTCCGGCCAAAAGCCTGACATCGTCATCCTCGATATAGGCCTCCCGGATGGGGACGGATTTTCCCTGATGCAAAAAATACGTTCCATCTCCGACATACCCGTACTCTTTTTATCCGCCCGGGATGAAGATAATGACAGGCTCCTGGGACTTGGGCTGGGAGCGGATGATTATATAACCAAGCCCTTCCTCCCAAAAGAACTGATCCTTCGCCTGACCGCTATATTAAAAAGAACTTATTTTCCGCCAGGACACGTGGATAAACCGCAAGAAACCGTCCTTGCCCTGGGCAGTAAAACGGTCAATTTCAGCGGTGCCTGTATCCTCTGCGGCGACGGCACGGAGCTTCCGTTGACGGCAAAAGAACTGGCCCTTTTGAAAAAACTGGGGGAAAACCAGGGAAATATCGTTACCTTTGACGCCCTGGCACAAGCGGTATGGGGCGATTACTATTATGGTTATGAGAATACTCTGATGGTTCATATCCGAAGACTCCGGGAAAAAATAGAAGAAAACCCCTCCCGGCCCAAGTGGCTTTTGACTGCCCGGGGGATCGGATATAAACTTTCCAAAGAATAAAAAGATATCTGATCCGGGTGCCAAAGGTTCTGTCCGTTGCCCCTGCCCGGCAGACAGCACAGCAGATATTGTGCGCACTCTATTGCACAAAACATTCCGATAAGCCTCTGAACAAAAATCGTGTTCAGCAGCGGCTTCCACGATTTTAGAGTCTCATCTCCATTGTGCAGAAGCCGTTTGCGCAATATCTGCTGTGCTGTCTGCCGGGCAGGGGCAAGGGACAGAACCTTTGGCACCCGGATTCATATCCCATTTTATGGGAAAGATTAACTATAAAAAGGAGCCATGATTTCATTATGAAAAATCTGATAAAAATATACAGCCGTTATATCCTCTCCGCCTGTCTGCTGCTCCTGCTTCTGGCAGCGGCAAACTTTATTTTTCTGGCAGCCTCCGTCCTGCATTATACTTCTTATTACGAAGATGGCTCTTCTTTAGGCAGCATGGGCAGTATCGCGGAAGAAATCGTCCAGCAGCCCATGGAAAACAACGGCTTCCCTTTTTTGTCGGAAGAAGGCATCCGCCTGGCCGAAAAAAGCCGCTACTGCTTCGCGTTTATCCTCTCCCCTTCCGGCGATGTCGTATGGCAATGGGAAATGCCGGAGGAATTCCCCTCCCGCTTCTCTCCCGGAGATGTCTCCGCCTTCAGCAAATGGTACTTACACGATTACCCTGTCAAAACACGGCGGTATGGGGATTATCTTCTCGTATGCGGCCAGCCGCCGCATTCCACATGGAAATATTCCATCGAATTTCCCGAGACCTTTATGAAAAATCTTGGTTTTTATTTCAAATGCATACTGATCGTCAATCTTATTCTTCTGGCCTCCGTCCTGTTGGTTGCGGGTTACCGCTTTTACATCTCTTTGCGCCCCCTCGCCCAAGGCATCGACATGCTGGCGGACGGCAATACGGTATCCCTTCCCGAAAAAGGGCTGACCTCCGGGCTTTGCGGACGGTTAAACCAGACTTCCCTGATTCTGAAAGAGCAAAAGGAAGCTCTTGCCCAGAGAGATCATGCCCGTACCGAATGGATATCCGGCGTATCCCACGATATCCGTACTCCCCTTTCAATGATTATGGGCTACGCGGACAGTCTCGCCAGCAGCACAGCCCTTTCTTCCGGGCAGCAAAAAGAAGCGGAGATCATCAAACAGCAAAGCCTCGTCATCAAAAAACTGATTGAAGACCTGAACCTGACTTCAAAGCTGGAATATCATATGCAGCCGTTGAGAACCGGGACATTTTTTCTCGCGCCTTTCCTCCGTTCCCTGGCAGCCGCCTATCTGAATGAAATGTCAGGGAAACATTGTGAAATAACATTGAATATACCGGATCATCTGGAAAAAATATATATGGACGGAGATCAAGCCCTGTTGAGCCGGGCCATGAACAATCTCATCGGCAACAGCATCCGTCACAATCCGGCGGGCTGCCATATTACCATTTCCGCCATACTGTTAAACGACCATGTCTGCTCTGTCTGTATCCGGGATAGCGGCGCCGGCATCCCGGAACAGGTAATACAGGCTTTGGAAGAAAAAACGTCTGCTTCCGGCACCGGCCGCCATACTACGCACCCGGCATCGGAACAAGTGCATATTATGGGCCTCCGCATCGCAAAGCAGATCGTACTCTCCCATCAGGGCAATTTTTACTTCAGTACGGACAGACGCGGCATCTTCATGGAACTGCCCGTCATGGAAAAAACTATGGCCGGTCCGGCTTCCTGACCTTCTCCTGCTCTGTTCAGCCGGCCTGTTTCCTGTCATTGGAGATAACGTTTTTCTTCAATGCCATGAATAACATAACCAGCGCAATCGTAATTAAAATATGGGCGATCCCCGCCATGCCGGAAAGAGAGGCATCGACTGCTTTCGTCAGTTCGGCATTTTTCACCTGTATCATTCCTCTTGCCAGCATAGTAACGGCCATAAAAGGAAGGGCGATATTGTATAACACATAAAACCTTCGGAATATCCTGGCATCCAATAAACCGGGGAGCTGTATGCAAAAGAGAGCCACAATAAGAAACAGGAATGCGCCCATCACCAATAAGTGGGTATGTACATTTCCAAGCACCGTTTTGCCGGTAAAACCGCTAAATTTTGTATATTCCCTGTGAAATACACCTGCTGCAATCGCCAGCACAAAATAAACCATGGAAGTATTTAAAATTTTCTTCATTTTAACTCCTTTCTCATCGCACGAAAACCGATCCACACAGTCCACACATATGCACAAGTTTTCGGAATCATCAGCATTCCAATCATAGGAATCCTGTCCGCCCAAAGCACTACCGGGATATAGAACCCGAAACTAAGCACAATCGTCAGCCACATATACTTGAACTCTTCATCCCTGTGTTCCTTCGCACTTTTATAAAACAAAACAATGACCAGCAGTCCCAGCAAAGCAAATGGAATATTCCGGTAAATCCCCCATGCCAGGGAACCTGTTGCACTCAGCCACTGATTCTGCGGGCAAAGGCATAAAATCATACGCAGCAAAGATAACAAATATACCATAAGAGTCAAACTGTTTCGTCCGTCGATCCTGTATCTGATCCGCCATACATAATACAAAATCACATAGAAAACAGTCATTGTTATTGAAGTGATGAGTTTTCCCGCTCCAAGAGCCACCGTGAAATGATCAAGCCCTGTAGTACACAGCGCCAGAGCCCGGGGAACCAGATGAAAAGAATCGCCCGCTCCAAGCACCACCGCCATAACGCCAAATAGCCGGTATTCCTTGTTCGGGCCGCTTTTTACGATCATAATCACCCCGAGCGTAATAACGGTAATCAAATATACCGCATCAAATAATGTTTCTACTATCGCCTGCATCCGTTTTTCCTCCTATGAACAATGTTCATTTTTATCAAAACTCCCCCATCCATTAATAAATTACCCTTCGAACCATACCAAGTATTCCGCTACAATCATAATTGTGCTGCAGCAGCGCGGAGATCATCAAAGAAAAAATAATTTCCACAAATTTTTTCCGGGTAAAGTCCTCGTCAAAAACCTCCTGGCGGACATTTTCATCATGGAGCAGAACCATAAAAAGACGATCCTGAATATGCTGCCATGACTGTGCCATATACTGCTGCCCGTCTTCTTTTTCCTCCCCCATAAAGCCCATGGAATGAAATGTAAAAAATCCCGGATATTTTTCGTCCCCTTTTTTCATGCTGTCAAAAATCCATGCGATACAATCCCCGAAACTATCGAACGGTTTCTTATTCCCGGGATTCTCAGGAAAATGAAAAATGTCGCACCAGACACTTTCTACCGTTGAAGCCATCAAATCGGACTTGGAATCAAAATAATTATATATAGAACCGGTGCAGATATTGCACTCTCTGGCTATGGTCCTGATATTGACCGCTTTCCAGCCCTGTTTTCGGATCAAATCCCGGCTTGCGCCCAAAATAGCCTCTCTGGAAGTAACTACCGTATTCAAACAGTCTCCTCCTTACAAAATGAACTTTGTTCATTATACATGATCCATTCCCACCCGTCAAGCATTTTTATCATGCAAATGCCGGATGCAGAAAACTTCCGTTACTGTTCACTCCGTTCTCAGTAACATGCAAAAATTCATCTAAAATTGCCTTCGGCAATGGAATTTTTGCACTCCTGAACAAACGCTGGCGCGCTTTGCAAGCCAGCTTATTGTAAAACAGGCAACGGCTGGCGGCAAATTGCCGCCGGCCGCCGCCCTGTCCATACTCATGATGACTGCGCCATTTCCTTGATCTTATCCAGTCCTTTCGCAACCGGAGGAAGTAAAACCAGCATCACGCTAATCAACGCCTCCATCCCCAGATACGCCCCATTATATACGAAAGAATATACCGGAGCCGTCATATTATAGCTGGATGCATAACTCCCAAAGAAAATCATGCCCGACAGGAAGGTAAAGAAAAATCTTCCAAGCACTCCGACCAAATAACCCTTGACCAGCCCATACTTCGACTTACAGAAAATCCCGGAAAGCCCCAAAGCTCCGAAAGCAAAGATATAATCGGTGAGCATTTGGAGAATGCTGATAATATAAGGATTGGTAATCAGCTGTAGAAAACCGTAAGCTACCGCCGTCATCAGTCCGCTTCTTAAACCATACCAATAACCGATCAGACAGATAAAAAGCATACTGAAAAGAGTAACGCTTCCTCCCATGGGCATATCGATGATCTTGATCGTCGAAGTGACCATGGCGAGTGCCATAGCCATAGCGGAAAATACCAGCTGCCTTGTATCGAACCGACCGGATTTTTCCGCTTCCCCTTCTTTCCTCTTCTGCCCGGACAGAAAACATGCGGCGACAAGAATAATGACCATCACTGCGATCAACGCGCCATACCCGGCTCCGGTGAGTTCAAAATAGTTCCCTGCCTCTTCATCGATAATCTCTCTTACAAAAAATGACATAAAAAAACCTCCTTCGTAATGCTAAATCACTTGGAGGGGTTTCATTTAAGGATTTTATTCCTTTCCCTGACATGCATAATAAAACGATAAGGCATGCAGCCCATACCGCTCCTTTCATCGTTTTCGCAGTATCATGCCCGCTTTTATGCCACAGTCAGATATTTCATAAAATCCAGCTTCCCTTCGCCGGTATTATCCGGATCAGGTTATGAGGGTTAGAATCCATAACGAATTCAATCTCAGCAAATGCTCCCCTAGCGATTTCTATTAATATGTTCTACAACTCGCATTCAATATACGCCTTGTTGGCGGATTTGTCAATGGCTGTATTTGCCGGATCTCAAACAGCAATCTTTATAAGAGCTGTGGCAGAGGAAAGCCGAAGGGGGCTGAAGCCGCCGGGGAAGGTTGGCAGGGATCGGTTTTCTAATGGGGCTTCCAATCAGATTTCACTAATGAAATGGGTATATGGTATCCAACCGGACGAGCCGGAAGCAACGGACATCCTGTCCTACGCTTCCTGAAACCGCCATCCTGGCGGTTTCGCTCTGGTTATCGACCATTTCATAAGTGAAATTACTGATTGTGCGCAACATTACAAAACCGATCCCTGCCAACCTTCCCCGGCGGCTTCAGCCCCCTTCGGCTTTCCTCTGCCACAGCTCTTATAAAGATTGATTTCCATAGTTCCCCACGCGCCTTGTTGACAAAGAAATACGATATGATATACTTCTAATTAAGTCAATATACATATTTTTACATTTATTCTTATATAAAAATGTGAAACAAGGAGTTTACCCATGGAAAAAATATTGATTATCGATGACAGCATTGTACATGCCCACTATTTAAAGAGCATCCTGGAGGACAGTTATGAAATCTCCCTCGCCCATACGGCGAACGACGGACTTCAATATGCCAAAACCGGGAAGTATTCCCTGATCCTTCTGGATGTCGTCATGCCGGAGATGGACGGCTTTGTACTATTAAAAAAATTGCAGGAAGAACTGGTCACGGAACATATTCCCGTCATCCTGATTACCAGCCTTTCCGATGCGAACAGCGAGGAACAAGGACTCATCCTCGGCGCTGTGGATTACATTGTCAAACCCTTCCATCCGCCGATCGTCCGGGCACGGGTGAATACCCATATCAAATTATACCGGTACCGCTCCCGAATCGAGCAACAGGCTATGGTGGATGAAATGACCAAAGTAGCTAACCGAAGGTATTACGACCAGCAGAGCGTTCTGAAATGGCAGGAGGCGATCCGCTTAAAAGCCCCATTTTCCGTCTGCATGTTCGATATCGACAAGTTTAAAGTATATAACGACACTTACGGCCATCCTGCCGGAGACCGGGTAATCGAAGCCGTAGCCCAGACTGCAAGTTCCAGCCTGAGGCGGAGTACAGACCTATTTGCCCGTTATGGAGGAGAAGAATTTATTGCCATCGTTTTAGGCGGAAAATCGGAAGAAGTTTTTACCCACTTCAAAAATATCCGCCAGGCAATAGAGGATTTACATATTGAACACAGCGGCAAGGAATCCGGCCCTCCATGGGTCACAGTCAGCATGGGCGGCATCACCCTGTTCCCACAAATAGGCGACAGATATGAAGATTATGTAAAAATCGCGGATCAAATGCTATACAATGCCAAAGATCTTGGCCGGAACCAGGTCGTTTGGATGAATGAAAAAAAGATACAATGGAAAGAACGCGGATAAATGCCGAACAACGCATCCATTTACAGACAATGGATGGAACGGGATACAAAGAGCAGAAACCGGATACACAGATATAAAAAAGGGCACGGCCAAAAGCCGCGCCCCTTTTTCATATCCGCCCTCTACCCCTTGATTCCGGTAGATGCGATTCCTTCCACATAATATTTCTGCAAAAAAAGAAACATAATCAGCATCGGAATCGCCGAAATCGTCAGCGATGCCATGATCGGCCCGTAATTGATCGGTTTGGAGCCGAAAAACGTCTGGATGGCAAGTTGTATCGTCCTCTTTTCCTCACCCGTGACTACCAGCAGGGGCCACATAAAGTCATTCCAATGAGCCACAAAATCCAGTATAAAAATAGTGGCGTATACCGTTCCCGAGATAGGCAGGACTACCGTAAAAAACGTTTTGACCGGCCCGCATCCGTCTATACTGGCAGCCTCCAGCAGATCATTCGGCACATCCATAAAGAACTGGCGGAACATGTAGATGCTAAAGCACTTTGCCACGAAAGGCACGATGAGGGAAGCCCACGTATTGATCCATCCCAGATCCGCCATTTCCCTGTACATCGGCAGCATAATCGCCTCCGCCGGAAATACCATCAAACTGATTACCAATGTCAGCAACGCATTTTTTCCCTTAAATTCGAATTTGGCCAGCGCATAGCCGCAAATCGAATTGATAAACAAATCCAGTATGATAATAACCAGTACATAAAACAGACTGTTACCGATAAATTTCCACATATTGATCCTCTGGAAAACCTCCTGATAATTGTTCAGGGACGCCCCCTGGGGAATAAAAGTGGAAAGTGAGTTTAATCCCTTAAATATCCCGGACTCCGGTTTCAGGGAAGAAGAAACCATCCAGATCAAAGGGGATACAAATATCAGTGCGACAAGGGTATTGCCGAGGTAAAATGCAAGGCTGCCGAGTCTTGCCCGTTGTTTTTGCGTCATAATCTCCACTCCTCCTAATCTGCTTTTATTATCTTTTTCATTCCCAAAGACAGGGATATAACGATCACAAAAAATACTGCCGCCACCGCACAGGCATATCCGAAGTTCCTCTTCTGGAATCCCTGCTCATACACATAATAAACAAGGGTCCTTGTGGAATTCTGCGGCCCGCCCTTCGTCATGACATAGGGCTGTGTAAACAGTTTCATCGCCTGGATGACCGTAATCATAATGACGTACTGGATCACGTTCTTCAATCCGGGCAAGGTGACATAGAAAAAGCTTTTTACCTTTCCCGCACCGTCGATGGAAGCCGCCTCATACTGCTCCTTAGGAATCCCCTGCAAGCCTGCGAGAAAGATCATCATCTGGTATCCCGCCCCCTGCCATGCAGACATGAAAATAATGGAGTTCATCGAAGTTTTAGGATCATTGAGAAATCCGCAAGGCTCCATTCCCAACTTTACCAGCAGCGCATTTAAAAGCCCGCTGTCAGGGTTGGAATTATATAACACCGTCCAAAGGATCGCCACCACTACCATCGAAGTCACTTGGGGGCTGAAATATGCCGCCCGGAAAATGGACACCCCTCTTCTTCTGGAAGAAATCAGCAGCGCCAGAGCCAATGCCAGCGCCGTCTGGAAAGGCACCACCAGCACCGTAAAATGCAGCGTATTTTTTACTGCAATCCAGAAATTTTTATCTTGGAAAAGTTCGATGAAATTGTTGATCCCGCTGAACTTGATCCTGTCCGGGCGCATGATATTATAGTCCGTAAATGCATACCGTATCGTCTGTAATGCCGGATATATCAGGAAAGCTGCCAGCAATACCACCGCCGGAACCACGAAAAGATACGCCGCCGTTCTCTCACTCTTTTTATTAATCGCTTTCTGCATCGTTCAAACTCCTCCCTTCCCTATTCCCCGCTGTAATATTTGTTATAATCTTTATCCGTCGCGGCAGCCGCTTCGTTCAGCGCCGTCTGCGCATCCACGCCCGTAAAGATATTGAGCATGGCTTCCGAAAACCCTGCCGACAATACGCTGTAGGAAGGCGTCCTCGGCCTTGGATGCCCGGTTTCCATCAGTTGTTCCTTAAAAATGGAACGGGGATATTCATTGTATTCCGTCAACACATCGTAGCTGGAAATCCTTGTGGGCGGCTTGGAAATCGCCTTCGCATAGGTAGTGACGTTTTCTTTGGAGAACAGGAAATTCATCACTTCCTTTACCGCATCCATGTCCTGAACATTTTTTGTTACCGACGCCACCCAGTCTCCGGTCGGGGAAGTGGGTATCCCCCCATCATCCGCCACCGGAAAATAAGTAACTCCCCAGTTCAGATCCGGGTAATCATTTTCCAACGTCGCCACCTCCCAGGAACCGCCCAGCATGGTAGCCGCCCGCTCGTTATGGAATTCTTTCTGAATCGGATCGATATTGGCATATCCGTCCTGGATAAAACGGTTTAAAAACTCCGCCGCTTCCACGCCTTCTTTACTGTTAATATAACCGTCCGCCCTGCTGCCGTCCTCGCTGACAAAATCCGTCCCGTTGGAGATCCAGAACTGTTCCAGCACATAGGGAAGCCCTTCGCCCTTATCCATAATAATATTCGTTCCCACTACCCCGTCTTTTGTCAGTTTGGCAGCCGCATCGTAAAATTCCGTCCACGTCCATGCCTCTTCCTTTGTCTCGGGGATGCGTATCCCGGCTTCCTCAATCATATCCCGGTTATAGTAAAGAGCCACCGAACTTTCCGTCGCACCTACCGCATAAATTTTTCCATCGTATGTATTTTGATTTTTCGAAGAATCCAGAAAATCATCCCAATCCTCCTGGGTAAAGAAATCATCCAACGGCAGCGTAATTTCGTTTGCCGCATAAACGGAAACATTCGGGCCGTCCACAAATAAAATATCCGGTAAATCGTTGGAAGTAATGGCAGCGTTTACTTTGTCCTCATAAGCATAAGAATCCGCCCGCACAATCGCCTCTCTTTGCAGATGAATGGAACCCTTATGGGCTTCGTTAAATTCCGCAATTTTTTCTTCCCACCACTGTTCGATCGCCGGTTCGTCGCTGGGACTCCATACCGTAATCACGGATTCCCCCGCTTCGTTCACTCTCTCTTTTACCTGGCCGCAGCCCATGCATAAACCGGAAATGAGCATGGCGGACAGCAATACCGCAGCTATCTTTTTCTTCATTTTTCTCTCCATTTCCGCACGGCTTTATCGTGCATTTCAACTTTCTTTCCCGTTCCAAATCCCGTCCATCAGCGAAACTTCCACCTCGCTGATCTTCTCCGGTTGTTCTGCTTTCAATATAAAGCACCCTTTGCCGGAAGAATTGTAAAACAATTTTGTTCCTGCCGCTTCCCCTTCATTGACATAGACCTCCGCCACCCGGCGGTCCATATAAATCTCCAATGCGGTCACTTCCTTCACTTCCGCCCGGAAATTTATTCCTTCGCTTTTGACTCCTTTTGTCACAATCCGCAATCCCTCTTCATCGTTGCAAAGCGAAATCTCTTTCTCTCCGTCTTTTCCTAAAAGAATGGAAAAACCGGTATTTTCCAGAAAACGAATCTCCGCCCGGTAAGCGTTGCCTTCGATCGATGTCAGGGAAACATCTTCTTTTTTTCCATGGTAAAGGTTTTTCCCCTTCAGCAAGGACACTTCTTCTACCGGCGTCATATACAGCTTATGATTCCTGACATGCAGCTGTCTTGGCAGCGTCATACTCCCATAAGCCCCGTTTTCTCTTTCCACATGTTCCCCGTAAAAATCCGAGATCCATCCAATGCAGATTCTTCTTCCCTCATGCACAAAACTCTGCATCGCATAGCAGTTGCTTCCAAAATCAAACCAACCGCTGCTTTCCGTTTCCAGTTTCTTCTCTTTCCAGTTTCCTATGTAATATCTGCTCATCTGGAATCTGCCGCAGTCATCGCGGTGATCCATCCAGGCCCCTATCGCCACATATTTTCCGTCCAGTTCCATAAAATCAGGACATTCGAAGCTGCGAATTCCTTCGCTTCCCTCTGTCAGCAGCGGATGAAGATAAGTCCAATGCTCCATATCCTCCGATTCGTATAGAAGAATGGAGCCCTTTCCGCCGATGGCGCTCGCCAGCACCATATACCAGCGTCCGTCGATTTTTTCCACCTTGGGATCCCGGAAATCGAAAGAAGCTCCCTTCGGTTTCCTTTCAATCAGGCATTTTTCTTCCGTAAAATGAATCATATCCTTACTTTTCATCATCCACTGGCTTTCTGTCTGCCTGCCGCTGTCTCCCCGGGGTTCAATATGTCTGGTTAAATAAAATACCGCTTCTCCGCCTTCGACTACCGCACAGCCGGAAAATGCGCCTCCCACCAACTCTTCCGGCTTCTCCATAATCTCTTTCTGCGGAGCTAAGGCGACGGGCAAATGCACCCAATGTACCAAATCCTTGCTGGCCGCATGCCCCCAGTACATATTGGACCATTCCTGCCCATGAGGGTTAAACTGGTAAAACATATGGTAATATCCCTTGAAATAACATAAGCCGTTGGGATCATTCATCCAGTTTTTCCACGGAGCAAAATGATAAGTTTCCCGTATGGACGAATTGTAATGCTCCTCTTCTCTGGCCGGAAGATAGCGCCCGCTCCCCTTCTCTTTTTCCAAATACCGGACTCCCGTTTCCAACATATCCTCGTTTCCGCTCAAATAGCAAAGCGTTACTTCGCATGTGTCGCTTTCGATCTCATACTCCGTATTCTGCTCCACGGAAAATTTCATCCAGGTATAGAAAACAGGAGATGCTTCCTTTTCCATTTTCTCCCCTTTGCCGGAGACCAGGCTGATCTTACCGCCTTCCGCTTTTGCCTTTGCAAAAATTTCCAAACATGTATATCTCTCCGTATTCAATTCTTTCCTTTTCCTCCTTTCCTTTTGTAAAACCGGTTCCATATATAAAAATTATTTATTTTATCACTAATTTATTCATATTTTCATTTTATCTGTTCCATTTTTAGTGGAACCCGTTCCATATCCTGATCATATAATATGCTTTACGATTTGTCAACGGCTTTTTTCGTTATTTTTTCCCGTAAAAAAAAGAAACCGGAAATATGATTATGCAAGTTGCACAATATCCGGTTCTCACTTCTTTTCTTATTTATTTTCCATAAATTTGATCCGTATATTTTATACGGTTTTCACAAATCTATGTCCCCGCTTTCCGCTCTGGTAGTACCGCCTCGCTGAATATCCACTTCCAATATCTGTCTGTGAGGGACATTTTTCCTCTGTTCCACCTGATCCAAAAGAGTATTGACGGATATTTCCGCCAACAATTCTACATTTTGCCTAATAGCGGTAAGGCATGGGTACACCATCCGGGTAATGCTGGTTGCATCAAAGCCCACCAGGCAGATATCTTCCGGAATCCGCATCCCTTTCTGTAAAGCCACGTTCATGCATGCCGCCGCCCCCAGATCTCCGCTGAACACTCCGTCAATATCCGGATGTTTCCTGAAAATTTCCTCTGCCATCCTGTAATGGGCGTCCCAATGGAACGTATTCCAGTCCATGGCAAATTGCAGGACTTCCACTTGCCGCTCCTCCAAAACCTGCTGAAACATCTTATGCCTCTCATTGGCAAATATATTGGGAGAAACACCCGAAATATGCAGCACTTTCCTGCAATGGCTGCCGATCATCAATTCCGCGGCCATTTTCCCCCCCATTCTATGGTCGGAACCTACGATCGGAATCTGGGAACCAAAATCCCGGTCTATGGATACAATCGGCTTTTTCTGTTTCAGGTATTCTTCCCCGTCCAGAATATGGGAACCGGTAATAATCCCATCCACCATATTCCGCTCCAGCATATCCAGATATTCCCTCTCTCTGTCGCTGATCCCCACCGCATTACAGATCATCGTCTTATATCCCTGCCGGTACAGTTCCATTTCGATGTTCCTCGTCAGACAGGCAAAAAAAGGATGATCCAGGTCGGGAACGATCAGCCCCACGATTCCGCTCCGGTTGCGGTACAGATTCCGCGCCAGCTCGTTTGGCGTATACTCCAGCTTCCGCGCCGCTTTTTCTATTTTCTTTCTTGTGGAAGGGGACACATACCCCGTATGATTCAACGCCCTCGATACGGTTCCGACTCCCACTCCCGCTTCTTTGGCTACATCCCTTATGCTAGACATTACTTATTGCTCCCTTAAAAAATCCCTCAGTTCTTCCTTCTTCTCCTCCGACACCTCATATCCATGCCGGTAATATTCTTTCAGTCTTTCCACATCCGACTCATTATTTTCCAGCTTCATTCCTTCCCCCGGCCGCAAAATAAATGCTTTCCCTTCCTTTTCCAGCTGCTCCAACATATCCAGGGAATCATTATACTTTTTTGCCCTTCCTGCGACCATATGTACAAATTCGGGGTATTTATGATACACCAGCTTTAAAAAAGCAAGATACACATGCCTTTGTTTTTTCCGGTACTTTTTGTCTCTCGTCATCACCACGACGATTTTTTTCCATCCTTCCTCCAGGACCCTGACAACAGGGATCGCATCCGCCATCCCCCCATCCAGCATGGGCATTCCTCCGATTTCCGTTATCTTCGCTATAAAAGGCATGGAATTCGCCGCCCGGCATACCCGGAAAAACTGATCCATATCGGGAAAATCGTCATGATAAACCGCTTCCCCTGTCAGGCAGTTCACCGTGCTTGTAATAAATTTTTTGGCAGATTCCGAAAAAGCCTGAAAGTCAAAGGGAACCCTCCATTTTGGTATTTCATCAAACATGAGATCCATATCAAAAAATGTTCCCTTTTTCAAAAAAGTCCGAAAGCCCATATACTTTTCCGTTTCCAGCGGCTTGATTACCGCATCCAATACCCGGCCCCTCTGTCCCGATACATAATTCATTCCGGCATAGGCTCCTGCCGACACCGCGATTACATTCGGAACTTCTATTTCATTATCCAGAAAGGAATCCAGTACGCCCGCTGAAAACATGCTGCGCATGGCTCCTCCCTCTAAAATAAGCCCAGACTTTTCCACTCCTTCTGCTCCTTTTTCCTCTTTATCACGATTATCATAACACAATTTCCTCATGAAGTCTAAAAGAATAAATGATTTTCTCCTTCACCTTTTTCCCCGTCAGCTGTTGCAGCGCCCTGGCATAATATTCCAGCTGTTTCCTGTATTTTTCCACCAGTTCCCTGCCATTCTCCACCTGGTCTGTCTTATAATCCGCCACCACGAGTTCTCCGTCCTCTTCAAAATAAACGTCTATCACCCCCTGGATCAACACGAGTTCATCCGCCGGAAATTTCCCGTTCAGTTCGTCCGCCGGAAGCCCAAGAACAAAAGGCTGCTCCCGGTAAAGCCTCCCCGATTGCCCGGCCGTCCTCATACGCTTTGCCAGGTCCGTAGAAAGAAAGGTACGAATCGCCGGAACGGAAACGGCTTTGGCATATTCCGGCGCCAGTCTCCCAGTCCGCAGCATTTGCTCTATCTGTTTCTCCAGCTGCTCCGCATTTTCTCCAAGATCCAATAGTTCCATGACTCTGTGAAACGCTGTTCCCCTCCCCGCTCCTCCAAGGCTCTCTTCCGCCTTCATAAACTTTGGAATATATGGTATTACATGTTCTTCCTCCGGTTCATACAGCCGGAATGAAAAATCATTTTCCGAAAAATTCTTTTCTTCCTTTTGCCCCGTTTTTTTCAATTCTGACACCGTTGTTTTCGTATATAAGTCCGCTAAATTAGCGTGTTGATAGGGCAAGGCAAAAATACCGGACACTTCTGTCATCCATTCGCTGTCCACATCGGTCAATAAATCGGAGTTTTCCAATTTTCTCCGTGTCCCTTCGGAAATCATCTGATCTCTTATTTCAGCGCCAAGAAGATCCTCCTCGGATATGATTCTTATTTCCATTTCAGCATGATCCCATTCCGATTGTCCCAAGTTCCCTTCCCATTTCCAACCATACTCTTCTCCATATTCTCCCAAAAGCCGCCCGAATGACGGATGAACCGCAAGAGCCGGGAGAAGGATATCGAGATAGCTTCCTGCCTCGGCCAGTCTGCCATACGCCAGCTTTTCCATACTTCTTCCCCCGGAAGCCAGAGCCAGCACAGGCAGTTTCTTCTCCAGCTTGTCCACGATCCCTGTCATAATCAGCTTTTCCTTTGCTCTCGTAAGGGCCACATACAAGACGCGCAGTTCTTCTCCCAGGCTGTCCAGCCTCATCTTTTCCCCAATCATATTTTTTCTTACGGTTTTTCCCTGCATTCTCCGTTCCACATCCACATAATCCACGCCGATGCCCATATCCATATCCGCAATCATTTTTCCGCTGATATCCTGCAAATTAAATTTCTTTGCCAGACCGCAGACAAAACAAATGGGAAATTCCAAGCCCTTGCTCTTATGAATGCTCATAATGCGCACCACATCCGCATTTTCATCCAGAATATTCGCTTCTCCATAATCCACGTCATATTTTTCCAACTGTTCCATATAGCGGACGAAATGGAACAGCCCATAATAACTCGTCTGTTCAAAAGCCGCCGCCTTCTCCAGAAGCATCTGCACATTCGCCCGCCTCTGCCCTCCGCCCGGCAGCGCGGCGATATAGTGCATATAACCCGTTTCGGTTACAATATCCTGCAGCAGTTCATGGATCGGCATATATACCGTTTTATCCCTGTACGCCTCCAAAAAGCGCAGGAAGTCCCGAGCCTTTTTCTGCAGCGCTTCCTCTTCCCCCGCCGCACTTACTCTTTCCTCCCTCGCTTTCTCTTTTTCTTCCTTTATTTTATTTTCTTCCTCTGCCGCTTCATCCCCGTCAGTTCCGCATTCATCGCCGCATTCTCTTCCCCACTCTTTCAGGCAGGTATACAGACCCTTTTTCCCCTCTTCCGTTTTCCCTTTCATCCATGCGATTTCCCTGTCCGTAAAACCCCCAAAGCAGGATTTTAATACGCCGAACAATGGAATATCCTGCCCGGGATTGTCCAGGACGCGCAATAATTGTAATAAAGTCCGTATCTCCTGTGCCGCAAAATATCCCGTTCTGGACAGCACATGGGACGGAATCCCTTCTTCCTTTAATACGCTCTTAAAATCTTCATCCCAGCCCGCATTGGTGCGCAGCAGGATCACGATATCCCGGTAGGAAGCTCTCCGAAGTTCCCCGCTTTCTTTGTCTGTTACCGGAAATCCTTCCATCAGCTCCTTAATACGTCGTGCTACGGCATAAGCCTCCCTCTGCCTGTCGGATATTTTTTTCTCCCCTTCTTCTCCCTGTTTTCCCGCATTTCCCTGTCCGCCTATATCGTCCCCGCTATCCTCCGCCTTTTCTTTTTGAATCAACAGCAATTCCGTCCGGTTGGGAGAAATGTCTCCCCTATCCATATGCGCTGGATAAGACGCCCCGGGATAAAGAGCCGCCGCTTTATCATATTCCACGCCGCCAAGCCTCTTTCCCATGATTCTTGAAAAAATAAAATTGACGCTGTCCAATACCTCCGCCCGGCTGCGGAAATTCCGGTGCAAATCGATCCGTCTTCTTTCCGTCCCTTCCTTCCCATACGCTTCATACTTTTCCATGAAGATTTCCGGTCTAGCCAGACGGAATTTATAAATGCTCTGTTTCACATCCCCTACCATAAACCGGTTGAACTTTCCGTTGTCCTCCCCGGAAATGCTTTCCAGCAGCATCTCCTGTACCGGATTGCTGTCCTGGTATTCATCGATCAAGATCTCCTCAAAATAGTCTCTGTAATCCAGCGCCGTCCGGCTCGGTTCATAAGCCTTTTCCTTCCCATCCGCTTTTTTTACGAGAATGGAAAGAGCCAGATGTTCCATATCCGAAAAGTCAATGATATTATTTTCTCTTTTCTTTTTGTCCAACGCCTCTTTAAACGCCAGTGTCAAATCAATCAAAACGGCGACGGCTCCTTCGCTTCCTTTCATATACTCCACCGCCGTTTCCGGCAGGAGGGGGAAAAACTTCCCGCATAACCGCTTTACCGTCTCTTTGATCTCTTTGCGTATTTGCTGTACCAGCTCCCGTTTCTGCCCGGAAACGGTGTCATCCTTCTTCGACGGCAGTCTGCCGAAACTCATTCCCTGGAAAAGAGCATATCCCTCTTTGTAGCTTTTCACTGAGGCCAGTTTCCCCAAAGCCTCCGCCTCTCTTTCCAGTACTTCTCCGTACATATACGGGCCGTCCGGCTGCCCGCAAATCTTTAAGCATTCCTCCGTCCTTTGCAGACAGTCCTCCGCCATCAATGCCGCCTGTTCCACGCCGAAACGGATAAATTCCGCCTTCTCCAGCTCTTCCGTATCCGCAACCCGGTAATCCCCCTTTCGTTCCTCCAGCCATTCTTCCGGCCAGGGATTGCTCTCCGCAAACTGGTAAAGCTTTAAAATATGCCCCTCTATGGCGTCATCTCTGTTTCCCGTGCTGAAATATTCCACGCAATGCAGGAACGCCTCCTCCTTCCGGGCAAACTGCCCCTCCAGAAGTTCTTTCATCACATCCTGCTTCATCAATTTTAATTCGCCTTCATCCGCCACGCGGAATCCGGGATCCAAACCAATATCGTTAAAATTATTCCGAATCACAAACATACAAAAGCTGTCGATCGTCGTGATCTGGGCATTATGAATCAACGTCGCCTGTTTCTGCAAATGCCCGTTTTCCGGCTCATCCTCCAACCGCCGGGCAATCGCCGCCCCGATCCTTTCCCGCATCTCCGCCGCCGCCGCATTGGTAAACGTCACTACCAAAAGCCGGTCGATATCCACCGGATGCTTTTCATCGCTTATCATCTTTACAATTCGTTCTGTTAAAACCGCCGTTTTCCCGGAACCGGCCGCCGCCGATACGAGGATATTGCATCCATGCGTATCAATGACCTGCCGCTGCTCTTCGGTATATGTGATTCCCATATAATTCCTTATCCTTTTTTTAATTTCCCACAATCGTATTCAGCTTTATTGTAATCAATAATCATAACTTCAATGAATATGCAGATTGATACTATCACTCGCTGCAACTACATGAAAATATCTGTCTTTCATCAGCATCCCCTTTAAATATTGCCAGCCTTATCATCTCCGGCCTTTCCGTCTATCTCTATTATATCCCATCCCCCTTCGCCTTTCTACTCCAAATCTCCGACATACTGCAAAGTCAATGCTCGCATGCTATTCTCCATCATCATCCCCCTCACCGAAAAGAACATTATTATAAGCCGCCTGATCACGTTTTTCGCTTTATTCATCTGTACCTCCTCAAATTATGATACGAGTTCGTATTTTATATCAATACGAACTCGTATCATTGCCAAATTATCCAAGGAAATATTCCCGGAAAATGTAACTATTGCTCTGTCTGCTTCCATAACCAGAGGACGCTCCATTTCTGTCTCATACGGGAACATCTTTCCTCCATGCCCCGTCCGAAGCCGTATGGACAAAAGCAAGCGTTGTCGGCACTTCCTTATCCATAACCGGATTGCTACTACCGATTCCCTGCCGTGACACCGCATCCCTAAGCATCCTTCCGTTTGTACCAGTCAGGGTCCTTCACCCTTCTTTTCATTTGAATTTTCTTTATCATAAATTCATTATCTGCCTATCCTGCCGGCTCCAGCAAACCATATAAACCGTCCCTGCTTATCACTCAACCGTGATGATCTTCTCCATCTGTTTTGACTTGCCTGTCTTTATCACATTGCAGGATTGGTAGTCATCGCTGTTTGTCAGCAGTACAGCTGATGTCGTACTGCACCCAGCAGCTTTAATTTTGGAAATATCAAAGGTCATAAGCTTCTGTCCGACGCAAACCTTATCTCCCTCGGATACCAGAACCGCAAATCCATCGCCGTTCATCTTAACCGTGTCCACCCCCACATGGATCAGCAGTTCCATTCCGCCCGGCCCGGTAATGCCGATAGCATGGCGTGTCTCTGTTACAGAAGATATTTCCCCGTCAAAAGGCGCTACAACTTCCCCTATTTCCGGCTCAATGCCAACGCCATCCCCTAAAACGCCAGATGCAAAAGTTTCATCAGGAATTTTTTCTCTTGGAATCACATTTCCCTGAATCGGAGTACAAATCACTTTTTCTACATTATCTTCCTTCTCTGTATGCGTATCCGCCTCCAGTTTCTCTGTCCTGACGGGTTCTGCCGTTCTGCTCTCTACAACTGCAGCTTCTTTCTCTTTTTTCCCCAATATACCTCCCAGTACCATGGTGGCAGCAAATGCACTCATGATCGCAATCGCCATGGATACCATAAACTGCAACATACAATCAGGGCGTATACAGATGACGCCAATCACGCCACAAGGTCCCTGGGAAACAGATAATACCTTTACAAACGTTGCATAAGCAGCCCCGATGCCACCGCCAATCAATGCCCCGTAAAAAGGATACCTTAATTTCAGGTTGACACCGAATATTGCCGGCTCCGTGATCCCCAGCATGGAGGATATACCGGAAGCGGAGGCTAAACTCTTCATTTTAGGATCATTCTTCATCCGGAACATAACAGCTAAGGCCGCTGCGCCCTGAGCACAGTTTGCCGCCGCCACAACCGCAAACGTAGGCGATCCGCCTAATGTGCCGATATTTGCAAGAATCTGTGTTTCAGCCGTTACCAAGCTATGGTGCATGCCTGTGATAACCAGTAACGGATATGTAACTCCGTAAATCAACCCCCCAACAGAACCAAGGTCAAAGAATAGCCACATAACCGCATTTGTCATAGCATCACCGACACCTCTCATGACCGGACCGATAAACAGGAACGTCATTGCCCCGGCAATCAGTACAGACAACAGAGGCGTGACAATGTTGTCAAGCATTGCAGGAACAATCTTACGCAGCTTTTTCTCCACAAACGACAGGCAAAAAGCTGATGCGATAACCGGAAGGACAGTTCCCTGATACCCTACTTTGGCAACAGACAGCCCGAAAATATTCCAGTATGGAACAGTCCCGTCAAGCAGCGCCTGCCCATAACCATACCCGTTCATTAAATCCGGATGAATCATGATTGCTCCGATAACCGCCCCAAGGATCGGCGTCCCGCCAAATATCTTAGCGGCAGAAAATCCGATCAGCACTGGCAGGAAAGTAAAACCAGCATTAGAAAACAGGTTTATCATCTCCGCGAAATCTTTAATCTTCGGAAATGCTTCCACAAGCGACTTGCCTTCGACAAACATACCCTGCGCTGTCAAAATGTTGTTGATACCCATCAGAAGACCGGATGCAACCAGCGCAGGAAGGATTGGTACAAACACGTCTGCAAGGGTTTTCAAAAGTTTCTGCACCGGGTTCATCTTTTTTGCTGCCTGCTTTTTTAATTCCTCTTTCGTCATTTCCGTGATATTAGCCATTTTGATAAACTCGGCATAGACATTATTCACAATGCCCGTTCCAAGAATGATCTGAAATTGTCCGCCATTGTTGAAATTACCTTTCACGAGTTCGACATTTTCCAGGGCATCCTTGTCAATCAGAGATTCATCCTTAAGGACAAGCCTGAGCCTTGTTGCACAGTGGGCGGCACTGGCAACATTATCTTTCCCTCCCATACAGGCCAGGATTTCCTGCGCCGTTTTTACATACTTTTCTTCCACACCATTTTCCTCCTTCATCTTTTTTGTGTTTTGTTGAAAATAACTGTTTCCGTCCTCAAAACCGAATTTTCATACCGTCATAAGATGCAACCATCCCATGCTCCTCGGCAAACTCTTCCAGTTCTTTGTGTGTCATGCCGCCATTATGTGAAAAATGGCTGATAACCCTAACGGTATCCGAATGAATACATCCCTTCTCCTCCAGCATCTTTGCAAATGCAATGTCATCCGCCAACCCCATATGGTAACCTTCAGTCTTCATCCTGCCCATGGTAGCGTCCATGGATATCAGGTCATATTTGTGGCTGAAGATACATTCCCATGCCTCATCGCTCAGGTTCATACCTGTATCATTGCCATATAAGAGACATTTCCCATCCTTCTCAATGATATAGATCAGGCAGGTCTCTCTTTTATCATGATCTGCGGGAACCGGAATGATATGGTAGCCATCCGCCATAAAATCAGCAAACGGCTCCAGCCTGATGAATCTGACCGCATCGTCCAGGGGATGCACCTTAAACCGATCAATCAGCACGGCATCATAAAATGCTTTTTCCACCGCTGCATTTCCATATACATGCAGTAACCCTTTCGAATTATGTCCGAAGTGTTCATGCCTGTGGATCAGCTCAACTGGGAAAAAATGATCCATATGGGAATGTGTAATCAACAAATGCTGAATCTGTCCAAGCATCAAAGAATAGCTGAGGGCATGTGTGTATGTGTCCGGCGGAAAATCAATAAGGATTTTTCCATCCACGACAGACTGCGTTCTGGTTCGCACCTCCTTCCCGCCAATGTTCCTTGCCTTTCTGCAGGTTTCGCAGTCACAGAACAGAGCCGGCAGTCCTTCTGCTGCTGCAGTACCCAAATACTGTATTTCCATAGCGCTCTCCTTTCTTCAGGGTGGATTTTCCACGCCTTCCATTAAATACAGATATCATATTTCACAACATTCATACAGACGGTTCCATCTGTATCAAACACGATCCCGTCTGCCTCCATAGGGGTATGGAAGATGGCAGACATCACCTTTTCCCCTCCATTTAAAAATACTTCAACTGAATACCGATCCAACAGCAGACGCAGACTCAATACTTCCTTTTGCGTTTCCGAAATGAATGGCTCCGCTACCATTTTCCTGCGGCATACCACATCGCGCACAAGGCCGGAATGCGTCCTGTCAATGGTCAGGCATTTTCTCGGATAATTATATTGGAGAAGCATTTCGTATTCCTCATTACATGCAAAATGGATGGCAAAGTGATGAAAGTCAAATTCCGTAATATCCACCTGCAAATCAATTACCCTGCCCCTGATTCCCTCCAGCACAGCCGTTTCAGATATTCGCTTTCTGACGTATTCAATTTTATTTTTACGGTAAGACTCCAACTCCCGGACAGGGCTTTGATAAATCTTTCCTTCCTTTAAAAAAAGCTCTCTTGGCAGCGTCATCATTCCTGACCAATTACTGAAATCATTTGCCAGCTTGGCGTCCCATGACTGCATCCACCCAACCATAATCCGTCTGCCGTCTGCTGTCTGCAAAGTTTGGGGTGCATAGAAATCCAGCCCATAATCTACGGACATTATTTTCTCTCTTTCAAATTGATATGTACGCTTATCATATGTTCCATAAATAAATACAGAATTATTCCCGTTATGGAATTCATAGCCTACCGCCCGCATATCTTGCGGAGAAACCATTAAAACCTGTCGGTTTCCTAATGGAAAAAAATCCGGGCATTCCCACATCTTTCCATACTTGCCCCTGCTCTGATCCAGCACAGTAAGAAATTCCCACTGCTCCAGATTACCGGAACGATATAGCAGGACTTGCCCGTCCCCATCTGCATTACAACTGCCAACTACCAAATAATAAAATTCCCCTTCTTTCCATATTTTAGGATCTCTAAAGTTTTCCTTGCTGCCGCCTTGCGGAAGACTGTGACCGTCAATGACGGGGTTTGCCTTATATTTGATATAGTTCAGCCCATCTCCCTTTGCCATGCACTGCACCTGGCAGTAATCATGCGTTCCATCCTCCATATACTGGTCCATCACACCTGTATAAATCAGCACATGCTGACCCTCGACTTCTATTGCACTTCCTGAGTAGCATCCTCCCTCATCATAGCTTTCATCCGGCGCCATTGCGGTTGGCAGATATTCCCATTTGATAAAGTCCTTGCTTTTACTATGCCCCCAATGCATCGGCCCCCACATCTTGCTGAATGGATGATACTGAAAAAACAAATGATATTCTTCCTGATAAACGGAAAATCCATTTGGGTCGTTCATCCAGCCCACTGGAGATGACAGATGATATACCGGCCTAGTTTCAACAGGGATTTCCAAAATGCCTTTTTTTTCGATTTTCCGAGCCAGATCTAACTGGCTGCTTTTCGTCTGCTCCATAGTTTCCATCCTTCCCTCCTGCATTTTCAGCTCATAAATAATCGGTTACATTACTAGTTAAGTTACCGGTTACTATATGCATTTAGAATAACATCTTATTTTTGCAATGTCAATGGATTTTTCAAAGAAATGGAACCGGTTACTTAACCAGTTTTTATTTGAGATTGATTTTTGATCTTTACATTGCTATACTAATAATATCCAAAGAAAAGTTCTTGTTATCATACCAAATATTGGAGGTTCATATGGATAAAAAGAAAGTAACATTTGATGATATAGCAAAACACACCAATTTTTCCAAAACAACAATATCCCGGTATTTTAATAATCCGGATTCCCTTACAGTGGAAAATCAGGATATCATCGCACAGGCACTCATCGATTTAGGCTATCAAAAAAACAAACTTGCCAAAGTACTGGCAAATGGAAAAAGCGAATTTGTCGGCATCATCATCCCTAACCTTTACCTTCATTATTACGCTGAAATGCTAAATCAGATTTTAAATACTTACAAAACATTCGGATATAAATTTCTGGTTTTTGTAAGCAGGGGCAGCGCTGAAACAGAGCGAGAATATATTCAAGAATTGCTTGCGTACAAGATTGAAGGTATGATCATCCTAAGCCATGCCATTCCCTCCAGCGAACTTGCCTCTTATAATATCCCAATCGTCGCCATTGAACGCGAAGACCAGTATATAAACAGCGTAAACACAGATAATTATATGGGAGCTGTCCAGGCAACCAGCCTGTTGATCAAAAACAATTGCGACGTTTTAGTACATGTCAACTCCGTTTTTCCAAAAACCATCCCCTCTTATGGCCGTATTCAAGGTTTTGATGACACCTGCAAAGAAAATGGCATCAGACATGAATTGATTTTAAAGGATTTGGGACACTCCCCACAGGAAATCCATAAGATAATGTCAGAAATATATGATCAATTAAAAAGAAAATACCCAGACCAAAGAAAAGGATTATTCATGCCAACCGACACCCACGCAAACAGTATGCTGAATATTATTTTCCGAGAATATAGTTCACTGTCAGATGAATACCGTATTATCGGTTTCGATGATTCCCCCATTGCAGCACAGGCAATCCTCCCAATCAGCACTGTAGGCCAACAGATTGAAAAAATAGCATACGAAGCTATGGAACTACTGGTAACACAAATGAACGAAAAGAAGAAACGCCGCCCAAAGCCGCAAACAGAATTGATTCACAAAAAGATAACACCTATTCTAATCAGGAGGGACACAACAAAGTAAAGAGGTTATTCTTGTTGTTCCATCTTTCTTAATTATTGCAGTAAAATGTCTGTCTCTATGTAAACTGTATAATAAGAGGGGTCAGATTTGTGACTATTGTGTCCACACGTTACTGCCGCTCCCATGCTGCCTCGGCACAGCCCCAAAATCAAATAAGGGATTCCAGCCCCACCCGATGTGCCGGCATCCCTTATTTTCAGCGGTTTCCCCAATGACCGGGAAAAGCGGACATGGAAGCTGTATCCCACGAACCGTGCATTGTCCGTATCCGAAACAATACAGGCGGCCTGCGAAGATACGGAGACCCTTTTACTGATTGAGAAAAAACTTTCAGCCGGATATCAAAGAAAGCCATTTGCGATTAAAGCATTCCCCCGCCGTTCGCCTCCCGCACCTTCTCCATAATCTCTTCCTCTTCCATCCTGTCCAACTGCCGGTAACGATACCCCGGAAGCCTTTCGTCAAAGCCACAGACAGCCTGGAAGCTGCAATAATCACAGGCGCTGTCTCCTCCTTGCCGGCAGGGATTTGCTTCCACTTTTCCCTCCAGGATTTCAGAACCAATCTCCCTTACTTTCAAATTCACATACCGGGACAATTCCTCCAGGTCTTCCTCATTTACGACACTGGATTTGACACTTAGACTTCCGTCCTTTTTTCGCTCCAAGGGTATAATATCCGATTTATCGGTGAATTCCCTGTCTAAATATGTGATCACCGTGTCATTTTTGCTGACCAATCCGGTCATGCGCAGTTCCCGTTTCAGCTGGGCATCCAATTCCTCCTGGCTGATCTCTCCGTCCGACTTTATCATCGGATCTGCCACATGATAATAGAGAAGGGCCGCCGGAACTATCGTTTTCCCCGGATGCTTCTTCTTTTCCATTTCCACCGCAGCATTCATATATACCACGAGCTGTAACTGTAGCCCATAATACAAAGCGGCCAGATCAAACCGCTGATTGCCGGACTTATAATCGATGACTTTCACATATACGTTTCCCTCCGCCTCATACGTATCGATACGGTCGATCCTCCCTCTGAGCTTTATCTTCTCTTCATCCGACAGGGCGATATTGACGGACTCCAGATCTTCCGCCATAGTAAAGGACACCTCTACGCTTTCCGGTACGAAGCTCCCCTTTTTCAGCTGGTACTGTAAAGTCTCCACCGCCCTTTTCAGAATACGCCTCATTCTTTCAATGGCATATTCATTCCTTGCGGTGCTATACAGCACTGTCTCCCCATAGACAGCCGCATGTTCTTCCAGCGTTTCCCGCAGAATGCGATCCGCCGTCTCCCCGTCAAAATCAAACCAGCTGCGACCCTCTTCCCGCAGTTTCCCCGCAAACTTTTCCAATACCCCATGAAATATATTTCCCATATCCACCGCCTCGAACCCATATTCTTCCCTTTCTTTCAAGGAAAGTCCATATTGCAGGAAATGGGCGTAGGCGCAGGAAGCATATTTTTCCAGGCGGCTTACACTGCCAAGCAGCATCTGCCCGTACAGAAGCCGCGCAAGCTCCCTGCCGAGAGAACGATCCTCATAACGGATAAAGGCGGCTCTTACCAGACGTTCCACTTCGGCCGCATATTCCCCGTCCTGGCGGTAAATATGATAAAGCGTAAAAAACTTCTTTTCCTCTTCTTCTTCCAAAATCCCTGCCGCATAAGCCCGCAGCATATCCGTCAAATGATCCATCCCGGCCTTTTTAGACTCGATCTGTTCCTCAAAGCCTCTCCGCTCCGGCCTTATCGTCAAAAGCCCCGGGAAAAGTTTCTTCAACGTATCCACCAGATAAGCGGGCCGAACGCTCTTCCCCTCATTGTTTACCTTGCACCAGGAAAGATAAAGCTGTTCCGAAGGCTTGGTCATATTCATATACAGATAGAGCCTTTGAATATACATCTGCTGCCTCGGGGTGGGGGCAAGCTCATACGGGGCCTCTCGCAGGAATTCCCTGTCAATATCGGAAATAATCCCTCCGCCTCCCGTATTTTTCGGAATATTCCCGTCATTAACGCCCGCAAAAAACAGAACTTTGATCTTGTCCAGCCTGGTTCTCTCGATATCTCCCACGACCACCCTGTCCACATTCTGGGGAATCGTTCCCACCTGGATCTCTCCGAAACCCGCATCCAGAATATCGGCGAATTCCTTCATGCTCATTTTTTCCGCGCCCAGCAAGGCATCGATCTGATCCAGGAGATCCATCACTAACCGATAAATCTGGCCATACTCCCTGGCCCTCGTCATATCCCCCCTGCGCTGAAACATTTTTTCATAGGCCGCCAGCTTTTCCTGCACATGGTTTTCCGTAATAAAGTGGTACAAAGCCTTTATCTTCTCCCCGGCAGTTCCCGCCTTTTTATCCATCAATGGGGCGAACTGTTCCATTATGGCCAGGCGCATTCCGTTAAAAACCGCCAGTTCCTCTTCTCCCGTCCCCTCCGGCATGGCCGTAAAAAGCGAAGACCATTTCTTCTTTCCGCCGATCCCGCAGGCAATCACGTAGTTTTCCAGCCTGTCCGTGTCCTCCCTGTCAAACCCGGTCAGCCCGCTGCGCAAATAATGAAATACGGAAGAATAAGAAAAATGATCCATCACCATTTTCAGGGCGCTTCTTATATATTCGATGAAGGGATTTAAAAGGATCCCCCTCGTATAATCCATATACACGGGAATATTGAACTTTTCCGCCATCCCTTCCACATGGGAAGCGTAAGTCTCCAAATTCCCCGTGACAATGGCAAAATCTCTGTAACAATATCCCTCTTTCCTTATCAATTCCCGCATTTTCAGACAGATCTGGCGTATCTCCTCTCCGGGGGAGGAAGCTTCCAGAAGGTGTATGGATTCATTTTCCTTTTGATAGGGCATGGACGGATAACGGAATAAATATTTTTCCAGATGCCCCATTTCCCGGTTTTCCAGAAACCGGGGCGGTTCCCCGCGCAGGAAGACATCCCTGCCTCTGGGAACCCCTTCCTCCTGGCAAAGCCTGATCAGATCCGCCGCCGTTTTTTTGCTTAGATAAAAAAGCTGCTGTTCGCCGTCCGTTTTATAGGGATTTTTTTCCTCCCCCTCCATCGCCGCCGTTACGATGACCTCCCTCGCCAATCCCATCATACGCTGTATCAACCGATTCTGTACCGGCGTAAAACCGGTGAACCCATCCAGAGCCACCACGCTGTTTTTCATGAGTTCGGACGCCGGAAGCATCCGGCAAAGCAGATCCAGAGTTTCTTCCGTAGTGATATATTTTTCCCGGATAAACTGCAAAAAACTTCTGTAAAGCGTACCGAGATCCTTTAGCTTATAATAAAGGGCTCCCCGTTTCTTCGCATATTCGGTCAGTTCCTCCAATTCTTTCACACCGATACCGTACTGCATAAATTCTGAAATCGCCGATTTTACCTCATGAATATAACCAATCTTATTCAGATTGCCTCCGATCACGGGCATGTCTTCCCCGATATCTTCTGCCACTTTCCGCAGCACCAGGCTTTTCCCCGTATCATCCAATACCGCGCGGTCGTCTCCTCCCACTTCTTCCAGGATTCTGTAGGAAAGTCTGCCGAAACTGAGTACCTCGATATTCATCAGCCCGTTCCTCGGATGCTCCCTTACCAGATCCATCTCCGTCTGCATCGTAAACTGATCCGGCACTATGACAAAAAAATGAGTGCCGGGTTCCTCCATGGAACGCTTTATAATCTCTTTCTGTAATCCCGTGCTTTTTCCGGCCCCCGAAGCCCCGAAGTAAAACCTAAGCCCCATGACACCCTCCCTTTTCCCATGCAGCAGCTATGCTGCTGCATGGCTATTCAGCTGCATTGCTGCATCGCTGCGTCGCTGCATCGCTGCATCGCTGCGTCGCTGCATCGCTGCGTCGCTGCATCGCTGCGTTAATATCATCCCCTTTTACAGATAAGGAATCATTTCCCGCACCGACTGAAAAATCAGATCCGGCTTCACCTCCGATTTTTCCACATCGCCGGCGGAAGATTCCCCGCTCAGCACAAGCACACTTTTCAGCCCGTGCTTCTTTCCCGCCGCAATATCCGTGTAAAGCCGGTCGCCTACCATAGCGGTTTTCTCCCTCTCCGTCCCGGTTCTCCCGATCAGATAATCCACAATATCGCCGTTCGGTTTCCCGATCACCCGATCCGGATATCTTCCCGCCGAAGCATATATAAAGGCGTGGATCGCTCCCGCATCGGGAATAAAACCGTCCGCCGTAGGGCAGTTGTAGTCGGGATGTGTGGCGATATAAGGCAGACCGGCTCTCACCAGATCGCATACCTTGCACATCTTTCCGTAATCCAGCGTAGTATCGAAAGCCGTCACCACTACTTCCGCAGCCTCCGTGTCGAGGACAATCCCTTCTTCCCTGAACTCCCTTTGCAGCAACTCGTTTCCCAGCAAAAATACTCTTTTTCCCGCATAATGCTTCTTCAAATAAAAAATCGCCGCCTGTCCCGAAGTAATGATCTTATCCTCGCCGACCTCCAGCCCCATGCGCTTTAACTTCTCCACATAGACTTCCGGGCTTTTTGATGAATTGTTCGTTAAAAATACATACCGTTTCCCCCGCTTTTCGATCTCTTCTAAAAATTCCCCGGCTCCCTCGATCCATTGTTCCCCAAGGTAGATCGTCCCGTCCATATCCAGGGCAAAGCACTCGATATCCTTTAGCAGTCCGCCCTCATCCCTGTCTATCGCTCCATATCCCATGCGGTTCTCCCGGACGGCGCGCCACCAAAGCCGGTTTCCCCGGAATCCTGTTTCTATTTCTCCGCGCCCTTTCATCCACGAGAGATAAGACCGCAGCGTGGAACCTGTCAATACATACTGGTTCGCATCCATGACCATCCCATACCTGTCAAATACCTTCTGAATAACCTCCTCCGTTCCGGTCTCTTCTTTACAAATATTCCTCAGTATATCAGCGATCCCGAACACTTGATTTCTGTTCCGTTCCACAATAGCATCCATATCCGTATATACTTCCCCATGAGAGGGTATAAACAGCCTTCCCTCCAGAGCTTTCAGCCTGTCCAGGCTCTTTAAATATGCCTCCACATCATATAGGAAAGAAATGTGGTATTTTTCTATGATCTTCTCTCCGCTGATCCCGTCCGCAATGAACCAGACGCCGTCTTCCGTCCCAAAAGCCGTCATGGAAAAAGAATGTCCGTCAATGCGCGCCATGCGCATTCCTTCCGGCAAAACCTCCTCTGTCAACTCTTCCGCCCTGCTTTCCTGCGCCAGCAGAAACTTATTCCTCAATTCTTTATAGGGATTTCCCCCAAATAAAAAAACGGGTTCCAAAGCCGTATTCTCTGCAAAAACCCGATCCAGCCCCGCACAATATGCCTTGCATCCTGTCCGTTCCTGTATCACTCTGTTTCCGCCCACATGATCCGCATGGGAATGGGTGTTCAATATCATTTCCGGCCGCCACCCGTTCGCCGACAGTATCTTTAACACCTTTTTCCCCGCATCCTTATCATTTCCGCTGTCAATCAGACAGACCTTCTCATCATCTATCCTGTATATTCCAATCTTTGAAGGACAGTCGATATAGTATGTCCTTTCCCCTGCCTGAATCAATTCGTACATCCTTTATACCTCATTTCTGCCGGCATGAGCCGACGAAATCGAACAGGGGAAGTTCATCCTCCCCTGCCCGCGCGCCGGGCATCCGTCGGCTTGCTGACATATTTCATTTGAACGCTTCTGTGCATTCAAAAACGGGCAGCATATCCGCTGCCCGCCGGTCTTTTATCTAAGCCATGGAAAGCTGTATAATCGTTTCCATATCCCTGATCAATTCTTTGGAATAAGTTTCCGCATTCCGGTAGATATTCTCCGCTTTCATATAATCGCCGCCCTGAATCGCCTTAATAACTTCTCCGCCGAACTGATGGAACCGCTGGTGCTTCGGCCCCAGCCCTTCCCATACCGCTTCGACTCCCGGTATATCCGGTTTCATCGCATAATAGAAATGGCCGAATCCGCACTTCGAAGAATCCAGCTGCAACGGCGCAATCTCCTTCGAACTCACCATCTTCCTCAAATTATTAAGCCACGTTCTGTGCGCATTGATCGCATTATTCATGTACTGGGCAAATTCCTGGCGCTCCAGATGATAGAAAGCATCTTCCGCCATATTTCCCATCTGCCTTACCGCACCATCCAGTGTCTTTTCTATATCCGCTACCGGTTCCACCGCCTTCTGCAAGGCAACGCTTACGTCCTGCATCACAACCGTATTGTTTCTGATCTGGTTCTCCATCTCAGCCATGGAACTGCTGATCTCCTCGCTCAAAGCTGCCAGCGAACTGATAGAGTCGTCCACCTGGGATACATGGCTCTGATTTTCGCTGTTAATTTCCCAGACGTGTCCGATTCTTCCGGTCATCGTCCCAAGAGCCTCTATCGTATCATCCGCACTTTTCATGCTCTTCTGGGAGGCTGCCCTGATACCTTCCACAAAATTGCCCATATCGCCCGTTAATTTCTGCGTCTGCTCCGCAAGCCCGCGGATCTCATCCGCCACCACCGCGAAACCTTTCCCGGCCTCTCCGGCCCGCGCCGCCTCAATGGAAGCGTTCAAAGCCAACAGATTCGTCTGCATCGAAATAGCGTCAATTCCTGCAATGACCTCATTCATTCTGGCGATCACATCGAACAGAGCGTTCATATCTTTCTGCATTTTCCTGGATATTTCAATCGTCTGCCCGGACAACTCCTTGATCGATGTGAGTTCCTCCTGGCCGACCTCGATTTTCTTATTCACTTCATTCATTTCTTCGGAAACATGGATAATCGTATTGGTCAGCTCTTCCTGGCTATTGACCCTTCCATCCGAAACCGCCGAATTTTCCAGCGCCCCGAAAATGGACTCCGTAGCCGCCGCCACGCTGCGGGCAATCTCCATGATCTGATCCGTGTGGTGCTGCATCGTCAGATCCAGGGAACTGATCTGCATCACCGCCTTGATATTCTTATCCAGTACCTCTGCAAACTGCTTTCTGCCGCTTGCTAACCTCTTATAAATTCCCTCCAGTTCCGGCATCTTGGAATAGTCTTCCGCTTTTAGCTCCGAAACCGCTTTCATAAGTACCGCTTTCTTTTTTCCAACCGCCATCAGTCTAACCTCATTTTCTTATATTCATTTTATTACTTATAGTTTTCACTAATTTGCGCCGGATGTCAATACTTTATTTCAAATTTCTTCTTTCTCTCTCTTTTTTTGAGGTATACTGACCGTATTTCTATATTCATTGGCGGATATTCCTGCCTGTTTTTTAAATACCCTGGAAAAATGCGCCATATCCAAAAATCCCACCATTTCAGCAATATCACCGATTCGCAGAGAGGGATTGCCCAAAAGCTCCTTCGCTTTTTCCATGCGGACATGGTTCAATATTTCCGAAAAATTCTGCCCCGTATACTTATTCAGCAGCTTGCTCAAGTGCCATTGGCTTACATATACGTTATCCGCCACATCGGCCAGCTTCAGCCGCTCCGCATAGTTTGCCTCTATAAATGCAAGCGCATTTTTTACGATAAAGCTGCTCGCCGCGCTTTCCAGTTCTTCTTTTTCTTCCTGCTCCCCGCTTTCCGCCCTCTCCTCCGAAAAATCCTCTTCCCGCAGGGGCGCTTTTTCCTCCAGCCTTTCCAGCATCGCCCGGATGGCCTCGTTCAGCTCATCCATCTTGGAGGGCTTCAACAGAAAACGGCATACCCCCAGCCGGATCGACTGCTGGGCATAATCGAAATCCCGGTATCCGGTCAAGATCGTAATTTCCATATCGGGAAATTCGGATTTTAACGCAGCGATCATGGCAAGTCCGTCCATCTTTGGCATACATATATCTGAAATGAGCATATCCGGCTTTTCCCTCCGTATCAGCTCCATGCCTTCCACGCCATTATAAGCCGTCCCCGCCACGATACAGCCGAATTCTTTCCACTTTACCGTTTTTTCAAGCCCTTTTACAATAATCGGCTCATCGTCAATAATCACAACTTTATACATAACTCCACTGTTATCCTTTCACCGCTCCTGCCGTCAATCCTTTCACGATGTATTTTTGTAAAAACAGATACACGATCAACAGCGGAAATACGATCAGCGATACGCTGGACGCCATCAGTCCGTAATTCGTTCCTTCCTGGGAAGTCAGAAGACTAAGAAGAACCGTTACCGAATATTCCGGCTTCGTCTTCAGGAAAAACGACTGCGTAAACAGATCGTTATAGCTCCATAAGAACGAAAAAATACCAATCGTGGCAAAAGAAGGTTTGCAAAGAGGCATTACCACTTTAAAGAAAAGCTGGAAAATATTGCATCCTTCCATATAAGCCGCCTCTTCCAGTTCTACCGGAAGCCCTGCAATATAGCCCCGCAGCACTACTATGGCAAAGGACAGATTTCCGGCGATCTGCGGCAGTATAACCGCCAGCAGGGATTTGGGTATTTGGTTGGTATTGGCCAGCCCGATTATGTTCATCATGCGGATTACCGGAATAATGGTCGCAAACGCCGGAAACATCATCCCCGCCACTACCATGCTGTTTAACAGCCCTTTCATTTTAAAATCATACCTTACCAGCGCGTAAGATGCAAGGCCGGACAAAAGAATGACCGCCGCCGCCACGCTTAAGGAGATCACAAGGCTGTTCCGGTACGCCCCCAGAATATTTACCCTGTCAAAAGCCGTTCTGTAATTGTCCAGGGTAAACAATTCTCCGAATGGAAGGGAGAAAGAGTCCGAACGGATCACCTTTTTATCTTTGAAGGAATTCATCAATATCCAAAACAGGGGATATATAGTTGTCAGGGCCCATGCCGTCAATACGGCATAGATCCCCGCAGTTCCCAGGGAAATTTTATTATGTCTTCGATTTCTTTTATTATTGATTCCTGCCATATCCCTTCCCCCCTAATAATCTTTTTCTTTAAAGACGGCGTTTACGATTTTTGCCGTAATCACGCCGAGAATAACGATTAGTACGGATATCGCCGAACTATAATCCACATTATGCGACTCAAAAGCATGATAATACATGTAAGTACCCGTCAGCCACGTGCCGTTGCTGGGCATTCCCTTCGGGAACATGATCCACGGCAGGTCGAAAACCTTTAACGCCCCTGTTACCGCCAGCACTCCGCAAGTGCAGATTACATTATGCAAGAGGGGAAGTGAAATATAACGTACCCTCTGCCATTTCGAAGCCCCGTCAATCGTTGCCGCTTCATACAGATCGTCGGAAATATTGTTCAATCCTGTAATAAGGATAATAAAATAGAATCCTACATACTGCCATGTCACGGGAATCATCATCGTCAGCATGGCATGGGCGTCGTCTTTAAAATCCACCAGCTTTACGGCTCCGAACATTTCCCGGAGCTGGTTCAGCATTCCCTTGTCATACAGAAAAACAATATTGAACAAAAGCCCCAGCGCGGTAGCTGCTATGACAATAGGGAAAAAATAAACCGTGCGGAAAAACTTCTGCCCCTTTTTAATATTATCCACCATAAGTGCAAGCACGATCGCTATGCCGAGCTGGCCCACAATCGTCGCCGCTATCATTTTCAGCGTATTGACCAGCGCCGTCCTTATATTGGCGTCTTTAAAAAGTTCTACATAATTCGTAAACCATGGGTCGTTCCATCCTTTTGCGGAAGAACCCAGATTATTAATGACCCGGAAGCTGTTCAATATATTCTGGAAAAAAGGATAGTACAGAAAAACAGCCAGAAAAGCAAAGGCCGGGATCAAAAAGAAAATAACGGGTTTTTTATTCTTATAAATATTGGAACTCATAACGGTATTCGCGCCTCCTTCCTAAGCAGCGGACGTCGCGCCCTGCGGTCCGTCCTTATGTAAAACCGGGGCGGAGGGTACTCCTTCTCCGCCCCGGCGTCTGTCCGGCTTTTCGTATTATTGGCCGGCCGCCACCAATGCCAGTAACTCCGTTACTGCTGTGGCAATATCCGCCTTGCCCGTTACAATGTCAGGCATTCCGTTGAATACCGGAACTCTTGCTTCCTGTGTTACCTGGTCCTGTACCGCGCCCGCCATGCCGGTTGCGCCTTCGACCATATCCAGCCCTGCCACTGCCAGGGAAGTCAGCTGAGATTCATCCACCTGAACCCCATTTTTCAGGGCCGTCGCCGATACGCTGGCAAACTTGGATACCATGTCATCCGATGTCATATAAGAAATAAATTCCACGCATGCTTTCTGTTTTTCCGGGTCATCCCATGCTTTCCTCGTAATATACCAGCCGGAGGAAAGGCCGCCGATAATATCCGTCGATTTGCGGTCATTTTTACCCGGTACATAGGTTACTGTAAAGTTATCGATATCGTCTGTCGAACTCTCTATGCCGCCTACCTTCCAGGAGCCGTCGATCAAAAACGCTGCCTTGCCGTCAATAAAGAGCTGGAAAGTCTCGCCGTCTGTCGCGGACAATGTATTTTCCGGCAAAAATCCCTTTTCATACAATACTTTCATGTCGCTGATGCCGTTCACCCATGCTTTTCCGTGATCGTCATCCACAGAACCGGGCAGGACGTTATGCGTCGCCGGAGTCAGATAATTATAAATACAGAATTCAAACCAATAATGAGGAATTTCTGCAAAGGAAGCCGCGATCGGCGTATATCCCGCATCTTTCACTTTCTGGCAGATCTCCATGAATTCATCCCATGTGGTATCCGCTGTCGGAATGTCCACGCCCGCCGCTTCGCAGACCGCTTTATTCACGAACAAGCCTTCCCAGTAGCCATTCACAGGAACGGAATAGTTTTTCCCGTCCGCCGGGGAAGCCCCCATCATGCCGTCTTTCATGTTCGACGCATAGTCAGGATATACTTCGCGTATTTCTTCAATGGAAACTACCTTTCCTGCCTCTACGAAAGGATTGGAGTCCACGCCGTTAAAGTAGAAAAGCACATCCGGCTCCGAACCCATTTCAAAATCGGAAATGACTCTTGCCTTAAAAGTCTCCGCCGATGATGCCGACGCATCGTTGATTTTATTTCCCGTTTCTTCCTGCCATGCGGCGATCGCGTCCTGATAATTGCCCGCGTTCGTATCTTCTCCCGCATAAGTCGTCGTCACGTTTAACGTAACCGGGCTTCCCGCCGGCTCGCTTTCAGCCTCCGCACTCTCTCCCGATGAACTGCTGCTTTGCGCCGGCGCATTCCCTGGTGAACTGTTTCCGCAGGCTGCCAATGAAAATACCATTGCTCCTGTCAATAACATAGCTAACATTTTTTTCATATCTCATACCTCCCTGTTTAAAAATTTCCGTTTCGTATCTTGTATTTATCATATAAAATAAGATGAAAACAGGGAATTGTCAGACTTGTTATTTCTTGTCTTTTATTGGTTAGTTGCCGTCTGCTTTTTCATTTCCTCCGCCCCGACTACAATCCTGCTCATCGTTTCTCCGTTCCCGTCGTTCTTTATCGTGAGTCCAAAGCCTTCGCCATAAATAATGCGTATTCTCCTGTTCACGTTGCGAATGCCCAGGCTCGCCGAACCCAGTTCTCCCGGTTCATAGCCGTCTGACAGCAATGCCTTTATTTTCTCCTCATCCTCTTCCGACACCGTGCCTGTATTGCGTACTTCTATTACCAGCCTGTCCTCCTCCCTGCATATGCGGACAGCGATCCTTCCCTCCGCCTGTCCGTTGATGCCGTGTTCCACCGCATTTTCTATAATAGGCTGTATAATCAGCCGGGGCACTTTCATCTGAAACAGGCTTTCATCCACATCCTTTTCCACCTTCAGCCGTTCCCCCAGCCTCTGGGATATGATAAACAGATAAGCCTCCACATACGACATTTCTTCCTCCAGCGTGACGAACCTCCTATGTCTCCTGTCCATGGTCGCCTCCAGCATCACCGACAGGTTTTCGATCATCCGGCTCACCTTATAGTTTTCATTGATCCTCGCTTCCCAGTTAATGATCTCCAGGGCATTGTTCAGAAAATGCGGGTTGATCTGCGCCTGAAGCGCCATGATCCTCGCATCCTTCAGCGCCAGTTCCTCCGTATAAATCTTATCGATCTGATATTGCAGCCGGGCGGACATTTGATTAAACGCCTCCTCCAGATATTCAAACTCCTGACTGTTCGCATCCCTTTCTATCTGATAGCCGAAGTTCCCCTCCTCCAGCATATGGTATGCCCGAACCAGGCTCCCGATCGGCCTGGTCACCTTCCTGCTGAAAAAATGAAACACGATAATGACCAGAGGAACCATAAAAAGAATAAGAATCACGGATATATATTTTACCGCATAAGTTTCATCAATGACCGCCTGCCTGTCCAAAGCTATAATATAACCGATATAATGCCGCTCCGGCTTCCTCACCGCATAAGCAAAGTATTCCTTTCCCCTTTTAACCAGACGGCATGCCCGGTTGTTCTCTTTCAGCAATTCCGCCCCTATCCCCGGCGTTCCGGCGAAAACGCCGCCGTTGTCTTCCGTTAAAAAAACACCGTCCACATAAACAGCGCTCCCCATATACCCCCAGGAACTGTCCAGACTTCCGAACACCACATCTTTATTCAGTTCCATAGTCAGCACGGCATAAGGATGGTACGACGGCGTCATCAAATTACGGACAAGATACACCCCGCCCTCTATCTCCACGACCGCCACATCCGTATCCAGTTCCGGATAAATCTCCAACACCTTCGGCATTACCTTATCTTCAAACCGCCGGCTCGCCTGATAGACCGCATTGCTGGTGCTTCCGCGGTAAGCGGCAAAAAACTGCTCCTCCGGATCATCGGTAAAAAACAAAGACGTATACAAAAAACTATCATTATAACAATAATGCTGTTCCAAAAAAAGATGAACCGTCTTCTGCAAAGCCAGCCTGTCCCCGCTCTCCATATACTCCCCATAACATTCCTTGATCGTAGGCAGATAAGAAGCATTCCTGGAAGCCTCCACCGCGGCATCCATCCGCATCTCGCAGATCCTGACCGCATTATCCACGGAAGTAACGATCGTGCGCTCCGTCTGCGAATTAATCTTCCCCGCCGCCACATAAAGCATAACATAAGCAATCACCGCCAGCGGCAGCAGCCAGCAAAGAACAAGCAACGTAACCATCCCCCACTTCAAAGGAGCCTTTCTATCCCTGCACTCTCCCATAACCTCCCCCCCTTTCATCCCTAATCCCCTGACAGGCTTTGTGAAATCGACAGCCTTGCCGAATATTCCGCCCATATCTTTCAGGAAAATCCTTTTTGCGCCATGGAACCTGGCCCATAAAAACAATCGGGCCTCTGCCCGATTGTTTTTGCACTACTGGGCCTGGTGCAATGCCCGGCGCAGTTGGATTTTCCTGAAAGATATGGGCGGAATATTCTCTCAACCCCCTATTTCACAATCCTAAAAATTCTTCATAAATACCGCATACCTGTTTCGCCATCTCAGGTTCCGGCATCTCGCAGAATACGCGGATCAACGGCTCCGTTCCCGAAAATCTTCCGATCACCCATCCGCCATTTTTAAAGTATACCTTGCTGCCGTCCAAATAGGAAACCCGGTCGATCTCGAAGGGAAGCTCCGGTATTTTCTTCTCCACCATCAAAAGTTTATGCATTGCGTCTTTCTTTTCCTGGTTAAATTTATAATCCCTTTCTTCCATAAAGATAGAACCGCATTCCTCTTCGATCTCCTTATAAATCTCCGACAGTTTTTTCCCTGTCACTGCGATCATTTCCACCAAAAGCGCCGCCGCATAAATGCCGTCTTTGCCGTTAATGTGGCCGCGTACCGTAAGGCCGCCCGAAGACTCGCCGCCGATAGTCGCATCCACCTCGTTCATCTTCGCGGAAATATGCTTAAATCCTACCGGCACTTCATAGCATTTCTGCCCGAACCGCTCCGCCACTTTGTCCAGCATATGGGTCGTGGCAATATTTCTTACTACCGGACCTTCCCATCCCTTATATTTTACCAGATAGTAATAAAGCAGCACGAGGATATCATTGGGATGCAGAAAACGCCCGGTGTCGTCGATAACGCCGATCCGGTCCGCATCCCCGTCCGTAGCGATGCCGATATCCGCCCGGTAATCGATCACCGCATTCTGGAGGGGCCTGAGCGTTACCGCATTGGGCGCGGGCAGTTTGCCGCCAAAAAGCGTGTCGTGCCTGTCATGGATGACCGTCAGTTCACATCTGGCCGTATGGAGGATCGTCGCCAGTGAAGTCTCGCTTACCCCATATAAGGGATCCAGCACTACCCGCAGCCCCTTTGTACGGATCGCATCCATATTCACTGCCGATATAATATTATCCAAATACTCGTTCAACGGGTATATTTCCTGAATCAGTCCGAGGGACAGCGCTTTTTCATATTCCATCTCTCCGATCGGTTCCCCGTCCGCTTTCCTGATATACTCCTCAATATCTTTCGTCTGAACCTCATCCGCGTCCCTGCCTCCTGCCGTAAATACTTTAATGCCGTTATAAACCGCAGGGTTATGGCTCGCCGTCACCATCATTCCATAGGGGAACTCATGCTTCATTACATAAAACATGATTAACGGAGTCGGTGACGATTTGTTAATCAGATAAGCTTTCACTCCTTCCGCGGCGAATACTTCCCCCGCCCATTGCATAGCCTCTTTCGCCAGAAACCTCCGGTCATAGCCGATCACAATTCCTTTATCCGCTTTTCCCTCCGCTTTCATCTTATCGCACAACGCTTTTGCCAATAACTGGATATTCGCCTTTGTAAACTCGTCTCCGATAATCGCGCGCCAGCCCCCCGTACCAAATTTAATCATTTGCATTTCCTTCCTTTCCCATCACGACTCTTACCTGATGTACCGTTCCTTTTTCCATAAGAGGAATGCGTTCCACCTTCTTTCCGTCGAGATACCGCTCCTTTACGCCTTTCATTACGCCGTCGGGGTTGAACACTTCTATTTCATAAGTGACGCCCCTCCACCTCCTGACCATAGAAAACCCGCTCCAGTCCGCAGGTACGCAAGGGTCTATTTCCAGCGTTTCAAACCCCGGACGCATACCGAGGATATATCTCGTTGCGGAAAAATAAGCCCATCCGCCGCTTCCGGTCATAAAAGGATGCCTCGCCCTTCCATGGGCCGAATGATCCTTTCCCATAATGAACTGACAGTATGAGTAGGGTTCCGCTTCTCTTATTTCTATTTTATCATTCTGCCAGTAAGGACACAAGGCATTATAAAATTTCATTGCGCGGTCTCCCCTGCCCAATTTGCATTCCGCCGCCCATGCCCAGGGATTGGGATGGGAAAATACCGCTCCGTTTTCCTTTACTCCCGGATAAACCCTCGTCACAAAACCGATGTCGTCGTCCGGCACGGTATAGGAGGGGGCATTCAGCATAATCCCCCATGGCGTATAAAGATATTCGTCCACGCTGTCCATGGCAAGACGGCCCTTTTCTTCATCCGCCGCGCCGGAAAGAACGGCCCAGGCATTGGATTCCAAATGGACTCTCCCCTCCCTGTCCTCTTTTGTCCCGATCTTCTTCCCGTTCCCCGTAATCCCGCGGATAAACCATCTTCCATCCCACAATTCCTCATTGCAGACATCTTTCACCCGGCTGGCGATCTCCCTGTATTTCTCCGCATCTCTTTTCCTGCCCAAATATTCCGCCAATTCTATAAAATTTTCCAACGCCCAGTAATGCAGGAAAGAAACCATAGCGCTTTCCCCGCCGCCCAGGTTCAGGCAGTCGTTCCAATCCGCCCGCAGTCCTTTGCAGATTCCCGTTTCTCCTACCTGCTCCGCAGAAAAATCCAGAATCCGCATCATATGCTCATAAACCGTTCCTTCCCCTCCGTCCGCATAAGTCACCGTTTCATCCACAAATTCCTTTTCCCCTGTCTCCTTGATATATTCCACAATAGAAGAAACCAGCCATAACGCATCGTCCGAACAGGCGTCCTTCAGCCCGTGTACGATACTTTCCCTGTCCGGTTCCGGTACGACGGTGGGCGACCGGAAAGGCTTTTCCCCCTGTTCCGGGGCAAACCATTCCGGCTGGAACAGATGCAGCCCATATCCGTCGGAAACGAGTCCCCGCAGCAATTCTATAATGCGCTTCCTGCATTTTTCCGGATTGGAATGGGGAATCGTCATGGCATCCTGCGCCGTGTCCCGATAGCCCAGGCCGACCCTTCCGCCCACCTCGATAAAGGAGGCAAACCTTGAAAACATAACATTAATTTCCGACTGGTAAAGAGTCCATATGTTAATCAGCGTATTCATCCCTTCGTTCGGCGTCCTTATTTGTAAGTTTTGCAGTTTTTTATCCCAAAACTTTCTCAAATCCTCATATACCCGATCCACCGCTTCCCAGCTGCCGTATCTCTGCCTCGCCTTCCTTCCCTCTTCCCGGTTCCCTTCCCCGAGGATAAACAGAATTCTTATCTCCTCCCCCGGTTCCAGCCGGATATTCTTCTGCAAGGAGCCGCAATGATTGCCCCCAAGTTCATGAGAACCGCCGCATTGCCCCAGTTCCACGGCCGCCGGACGATCCTCCGACCGGTAACTGCCGATAAACTTATCCCGCAGACAGTCAAACCCGTCCGGTTCCGCAGTGGAAGTAAAATACTGGCAGCCGAACTCCTCATAAAACAAATCATACTCGATCACCCCGTCCTCATAAGAAGAACCGGAACAATAAAGGCTCATCTGAAAATTCTGGTTATCGATGGCAATATGGTGAAAGGAAAATTCACAATAAGTAAACAGGCTCAAATCCCTGGGCTTCGTATCCTCATTTTTCACCACTACATCCCAAAGTTCCGCCTTATCGCCCAATGGCACTGATAAAGTCTGTTTCGCCCGTATTTTATTATAATTACACTCATAGACAGAATAAGAAAGCCCATGGCGGCAGATATACTCTGCTTCCTCCAAAGGCTTTCCTACCGGCTGCCAGGAAATGCTCCAATAATCCCCGTCTTCATTATCCCTGAGATACACATAGTGGCCCGGTCTGTCCATCGGGACGCTGTTTCCCCGGAACCTGGTGATCCTATGGTATTCCGGCGTCTTATAAAACATATATCCCCCGGCCGTGTGGTTTACTACCACACACACATCCTCCACACCCAGATAATTCGTCCAGGACACGGGCAGATCCACCCTGTCGATCACATATTCCCTCTTTCCATTATCAAAATAACCGTATTTCATCCTCATCCCTCCATACTGTCCGGCAAAAATTTTCTTTTTCTATTATTATAGCTTCCGCAAGCCCGTGGATGGTATGGATAAGTATGTGAATATTTGTCTTTTCTTGGGAAACGCAAAGAAGGAGCGAACCACCACATGAAAATGATTCTCAGTGCAATAGTTCCCTATAAATGCGCAGCACATTTCCGCTGCATATCTTTTCTATCTCTCCCTCTCTCAGCCCGCTCTTTTTCAATGCATCGGCCAGCCTTGGCATATAAGAAAAATCCGGTAATTCCCTGTGTCCTTCGATTCCGTCAAAATCGCTTCCAAGGCCGATACAATCAATGCCCCCCACATGGATCATATGCCGGACATGCCTTATAATGGCTTCCAGGCTTCCCGGATTTTCTTCTCCTTCCGGTACTTCCTCCAAAAAATCAGGGCAGAAATTAATCCCTATCACGCCCCCTCTTTCGCTCAATTTCCTTATCATGTCGTCGGTCATATTCCGTACCCAGGGATCAATGGCCCTCGCATTGGAATGGCTTGCTACAAAAGGTTTGTTCGTCATGCGCAGCACATCATAAAATCCGGCGTCCGACAGATGGGAAACATCGATCACCATCCCAAGCCGCTCCATCTCCGCCACGAATTCCCTTCCTTTTTCCGTCAGTCCCCGTTCCATATCCGCCCTTCTGTGAAAAGGCACCATACCGGCCGACGGTTCGCCCTGCCCTTTTCCGGCGCTATGAACTCTTTCTTCCGCCATCTTCCGAATGTCCAGAGCCGGATAACCTATTTCATTCGGATAGTTCCATGTCAGCGTCATCATCCGCACCCCCAGCCGGTACAAATGCTCCAGGCGTTCCACCTTCCCTTCGCAGACGCCCCCTTCTTCCACCGTCAGCAAAGCCGATATTTTTCCCTCCTTACGGTTCTTTTCGATATCTCCGTAACAGGAAACAGGCGCTATCCTGCCTCGATTGGCTTCCAATTCCTCATAGTAAAGATCCGCCATTCCCAGCACATCCTCCCATGGATTCTCCGTCTTTCCCAAATCGACGTACAGGGCAAAATTCTGCACCAGGGAATCTCCGGCTTCCAGCTTCCGCAGATCCACATGCCCTCCATTCTCCGCCAGTCCCTCTCTGCTCCCCGCCTTCCTCTTTTGGTATAGGCCGGAAATCGTATCGCAATGCATGTCTGCTATCTTCATGGTGTTTGGCTCCTTTCCGCTTTTTATATGAATCATTGTTAAATGCCATACTGATATTGTCTTGTTTGGGATTCCCCAAATAAAGATTGAAAATATTTCTGTTCTGATTTCGTTCGGTTAAAATGAGATCATTACTATTATACAATACAATGCCAGTATTTAAGTAGAAAATCTGACTGCAGCGGGAAGTTCATCATATTGTACCTCTTTCCATTCTCATTGTAAGAAAATAAAGTTATGAGTAATCCATACTTCCGCTAAAGTTAATTACGCCGCCTTTCGATTCGACCTGCTCCACTTTACTATTATCAATTCTATACCCTCCGCTTACCAACCTTTTTTGGCTATTGCCTTTTTACCCTTTTTTGCTTTTTTAACTGGTACATTTCCTTTTGCA
>Ga0137308_100455_pt1 | contig 66909 bp, 49 predicted proteins | sample Inofrocosms_June_FD_97181 | JGI IMG/M metagenome (GOLD analysis project Ga0137308, IMG submission 97181) | Mouse cecal microbial communities from Vienna, Austria - N-Acetylneuraminic and N-Acetylglucosamine D2O microcosms_June | ecosystem: Host-associated > Mammals > Digestive system > Large... | reverse complement strand
TAGTTTTATTGAGCTTGTTTTGGAATGGAATCAGGGGAGTCCTCACGAGAATAACATTATAAAGAATATTGAGTGGAGAGGAGAACGTAATGTTCGATATGGAAATGATAATCTTTGGTTAGCCATTGAAGAGCATAGTAATCAAAATATTATTGCTGTTCGATATGAGAAAAGAGAAGAAGATGGAGTAATTTGGGATACAGATTATGTTATGAATTTTAATACGATGAAAATGGCTATTCGATTAGATAGAAGCTATCTTGAAGCGGCATTGGCAATAGACCCAAAGTTCTCAACACCACATTTTATTACGCTATTAATAGATAGAGGTTATATAAAGGATGATGGAAATCTTCCCGTATTACAAACTCCGATAATTATAGATAGCGAAAACATAGAGTTGATAGCAGATATAATTAATGGAAAGATTCGATATAGGTTACCAGTAGTGTTTATTTCAAAGACATTTTACGATGAAGATCCAGTAAATGTACGCGTTCTTGCGAGAAGATTAAAGGGAGTGGCGCATGTAATTGTCCAACAGAGTAATTGTACGAACAGTAGTCTGAAAAGTTTGTGCGATGGTAAAAATGAGTATTATGGTGCTATAGGAATTTATTATGCGAATCAAGCCATTGGGCATAGGAGATATTTATATCGCAATTTTATCGGAATGGATACATTTTTATTGGAGAAGGTGATCCGTGTCGTTATCCAGTACAGCAATTCACAAATGATAGAACCTTTATATACATGGCATGGAGTAAACAATGCTTTTCTTAGGGATCAGTTGTCAAGTCAGAAAAAGAAAAGAGCACAGGTAGAGGAAGAAAGAAGAGAAACTTTGTACGAACTTCTCACATTAAAGGCGGACTTGGACAAAACACAGGAAAATATGCAACAAAAGGCACTTGAAAATGCCAAAGCAGAAGCTGACAAGATTTTAGATGGTTTTGATGAAGATTTGAGACGTCTCCAAAAGCAAATAGAGGAGTTGACGCGTACAAATGATGCATTGACATATGAAAATCAAGGATTGAGAGCAAAAATGGATAGGATAGATACTGTTCCGATTCTTTACTTGGGGAATGAAGACGAATTTTATCAAGGAGAAATAAAAGAAATGATTCTTGATGCCATAGACGAAAAAATAAAAAATGTTAGTGTTAAAACGCGTAGACATGATGTTCTAAATGATATACTTGAAAATAATGATTATAAGAATATTAATGAACAGCGTGAAAAAATAATTAAGAATATATTTCGAGATTACAAGAATATGTCCAATGTGATGAAACAGCAACTCCAAGAATTGGGTTTAGAGATGGCGGAAGAGGGGAAACATTATCGTTTAACTTATTTTGGAGATGAGCGTTATAAAACAACAATTGCCAAAACTGGAAGTGATTGGAGAGAAGGGAAAAATATTGCGTCAACGATTATAAAAAGTATGATGTAAGCAATATAGATTTTTGAGTTTAGCATGCAAATTGAAAAGAGTAAAGTTTGGCGAAATGAAAGAGTCAAGTAAGAGAAACGGGTGATTATAATTATATCGTTGATGTGAAGAAAGGATATGCTGTGTCTACAACTCTTAATTACTACAACCAAAACGCCCTCCAGTTCTGCCAAAACACCATCTCCGTAGAATTTACAGCAACCCAGCGCCGTTTCCTGTCCTATCTTTCACCTGCCGCACATATTCTTGACTTTGGCTGCGGCTCCGGCCGTGACACGAAAGCTTTTCTTGATCAGGGCTGTCAGGTGGAAGCCATAGATGGATCGATAGAGTTATGTAAACTGGCCTCCCGATACACAGGCATTCAGGTGCGCCATATGCTCTTTCAGGAATTATTTGCGGTATCCGAGTATGACGGTATCTGGGCGTGCTCATCTATTCTGCATCTTACGAGGGATGAGCTGCTTGAAGTTATGCGCAAGATGGTTACAGCTCTGAAACCGGGCGGTATTATCTACACCTCTTTTAAGTACGGAACCTTTTCGGGAGAGAGAAACGGACGTTTTTTTACGGATATGACGGAGGAGGCGTTTGCGGATTTTATGAGCAAAATGGAAAGATTACAAATAGAAGAAGAATGGGTAACTTCCGATGCCCGTCCGGGGAGAGAAGAGGAAAAATGGCTCAATTTGATCTTACGCAAAATATAGAGTTCGAGGCAGGACAGGAAGCACAACTACATATAGAAAACGTTGAACCGACGGATGTAATGACGGGAGACCGAAATCGGAAACGCTTTCTTTATTATCAGTTAAAAATGAGTATGCAGAAAGCTGCCCGCATGGATATCATAGTATCGTTTCTGATGGAATCGGGCGTTAAGATGATATTGAAGGACTTGCGGGCTGCGCTGGACAGGGGTGTGCAGATCCGTCTTCTTACAGGTAATTACCTGGGGATTACACAGCCTTCGGCTTTGTTTCTGATAAAGAGGGAATTGGGAGATCGGATTGATCTAAGATTTTACAATGACAAAGAGCGGTCGTTTCACCCGAAGGCATATATTTTTCATTATGAAAATGGCGGGGAAATATTTATAGGGTCTTCTAATATCTCCAGAAGTGCGTTGACCTCCGGCATTGAGTGGAATTATCGGTTCAGCAGTCTGGCTGATGGCAGTAATTTTCACTTATTTTATGAAACCTTTCTGGACTTGTTTGAGCGTCATTCGATTGTGATTGATGATGCGGAACTTGCCGCTTATTCCCGCAACTGGCATAAACCGGCGGTGGCGAAGGACATGGCCAGATATGATGAGCTGGAAGAGCAGCCGGAGAAAGCAGGGGCTTCTGATGTAGAAGCTTTTTTTCAGCCAAGGGGTGCACAGATAGAGGCATTATATGCTTTGGAGAACAGCCGTGCGGAAGGTGCGGTAAAGGGACTGGTGCAGGCGGCTACAGGGATTGGAAAGACTTATCTGGCGGCCTTTGATTCCGCACCCTATAACCGGGTGTTATTTGTGGCACATCGGGAAGAGATACTGCAGCAGGCGGCGGTGTCATTTCGTAATGTACGGCAGTCGGAAGATTACGGATTTTTTAACGGGAAACAGAAGGACACGGACAAAGCGGTCATATTTGCTTCTGTGGCGACGCTCGGCAGAGAGGAATATCTGAGAGAGGAATACTTTTTAGCAGACTATTTTGATTATGTGGTGATTGATGAGTTTCATCACGCGGTCAACGACCAATATCAAAGAATTGTGAACTATTTCAAGCCTCAGTTTCTTCTGGGGCTGACGGCTACGCCGGAGAGACTGGACGGCAGAAATATTTACGAAATCTGTGACTATAATGTACCCTACGAGATTTCTTTAAAGGAAGCAATCAATAAAGGGATGCTGGTGCCGTTTCACTATTATGGCATCTACGATGAGACCGACTATTCTTCGCTGCATCTAGTAAAAGGCCGTTATGATGAAAAGGAGTTGAACGGGATCTATATCGGCAATACGGGAAGATATGATTTGATCTATAAATATTACAGAAAATATCCTTCAAAAAGAGCGTTGGGATTCTGTTGTTCCAGACAGCATGCGGAGGAAATGGCGAAGGAATTTTGTGAGCGGGGCATTGCGGCTGCGGCGGTATACAGCAATGCGGACGGTATGTTTTCGGAGGATCGGGATAAAGCAATCGAAAAGCTGAAAAATCGGGAGATCAAAGTGATCTTTTCGGTGGATATGTTTAACGAGGGTGTGGATATTGCGGCGCTTGATATGGTTATGTTTTTGCGCCCGACGGAATCGCCCATCGTGTTTTTGCAGCAGCTTGGACGCGGTCTGCGTATCTGCCGGGGCAAGGAATATTTGAATGTACTTGATTTTATCGGGAACTATGAAAAAGCGGGGCGCGCGTCATTTCTTCTGAGCGGGGAAAGGAGTTTTGGGGAACGGGCAGCAGGCGGCTATTGTAAAGTGGCTTATCCTGACGATTGCATCGTAGATTTTGATATGCGGCTGATTGATCTTTTTCAGGAGATGGAGAAAAAGTCCTTATCAGCCAGAGAGCGGATTACATTGGAGTACTATCGGATTAAGGAGCTGCTCAATCATAGAGTTCCGACGAGAATGGAGCTCTTCACTTACATGGAGGATGAGATTTATCAGTACTGCATGAGACATGCAAAGGAAAATCCTTTTCGGCGGTACATGGATTTTTTGAATGAACTGCACGAGCTGTCTGATGAAGAGCAGTCCGTATACGACAGCATCGGACGTGAATTTCTGTCATTGATTGAGACGACGGATATGCAGAAAGTCTATAAGATGCCGATTCTGTACAGTTTTTATAATCACGGAAATGTGCGGATGGCGGTCACGGATGAGGAGGTGCTGGAAAGCTGGAAAGAGTTTTTTGACACCGGGACTAACTGGAAAGATCTGTCTTTGGACATATCATACACCGATTATAAAAAAATAACGGATAAACAGCACCTGAGCAAAGCGAAGAGCATGCCGGTTAAATTTTTAAAAGCTTCCGGCAAGAGCTTCTTTGTGGAGCGGGAAGGCTATGCGCTGGCGATCAGGGAGGAAGTGGCGCAAGCAATAGGGCAGGAGGCTTTTAAGCGGCAGATGAAAGATATATTGGAGTATCGGACAATGGAGTATTACCGAAGGAGATATGACTCTATGAGGAGGAGGCTTGAAAAACCTTCCAAAACAGTGTAAAATCTAACAAGCATGTATTGCGTATGACAATGCAAATAAACGGGAAACAACTCTGACACGGAGGTAACTATGGCATTAAGTAAAAAACCGATGACAGGCATGAAGGACATTCTTCCAGAAGAAATGGAGATTCGTGACTATGTGATCGGCATCATCAAAGAAACCTACGGTAATTTCGGCTTCACTTCGATCGAGACGCCCTGCGTGGAAAACCTTGCCAACTTAAACTGCAAGGCGGGGGGCGAGAACGAGAAGCTGATCTTTAAAATATTGAAGCGCGGAGAGAAGCTACGCATTGACGAGGCGAAGAGCGAGGAGGATCTGACGGACGGAGGTCTGCGCTATGATCTGACGGTGCCTCTTGTGCGGTATTATGCTGGCCACGCAAACGAGCTGCCTGCGCCGTTTAAGGCTCTGCAGATGGGCAATGTGTGGCGGGCGGACAGGCCCCAGCGGGGACGCTACCGCCAGTTTATGCAGTGTGATATCGACATTCTCGGGGAGGCCACGAATCTGGCGGAGATCGAGCTGATTCTTGCCACCACCACGACCCTTGGCAGGATCGGATTCAAAGATTTTAACATCCGCATCAATGACAGGCAGATCTTGAAGGCGATGGCGGCTTACAGCGGCTTTGCCGAGGAGACTTACGACCAGGTTTTCATCATTTTAGACAAGATGGACAAGATAGGCAGGGATGGTGTGTCGGCGGAACTTCTGGAAGCGGGTTTTTCGCAGGAGAGTGTGGACAAGTATCTGGCGCTCTTTGAGGGGATGGAACAGGCAGATGATGCCATCGCCTATATCACAGAAAAACTGGAAGGCGTGCTTCCGGCAGGGGTAAAAGAGAGTTTCCAGGAGATCATAGACAGTGTGGAGGCCACCAAGGGAGACTTCTTTAAGCTGGTGTTTGATCCGGCGCTTGTGCGCGGCATGTCCTACTACACGGGCACGATCTTTGAGATCGACATGCCCCAGTTTGGCGGAAGCTGCGGCGGAGGCGGAAGATATGATAAGATGGTTGGAAAATTCACAGGCAACGATGTGCCGGCCTGCGGTTTTTCCATCGGTTTCGAGCGGATCATCCTGTTACTTTTGGAGAGCGGTTTCAAGGTGCCGAAGGCGGGAAAGAAAATTGCGTATCTGATGGAGAAAGGGCTGCCCTCGGAAAAACTGTGCGAAGTGATGGCAAAGGCACAGGCGGAGCGGGAGAAGGGAAATCAGATTCTGGTGGCCCGGATGAACAAGAACAAGAAATTCCAGAAGGAACAGCTCACCGCACAGGGATATGAGGCTTTCGAGGAATTTTACAAAGAGGAACTGAAAAGATAACAAAGACAACATAACAGAAAAGAGGGAATCACAGTTATGGCAGAATCAATGAAGGGCTGGAAAAGATCGCACCGCTGTGCGGAGCTTTCCTTAAACAATGCAGGGGAAGAAGTGACCGTAATGGGATGGGTGCAGAAGCAGAGGAACAAGGGCGGAATTATTTTTGTGGATCTGCGTGACCGTTCCGGCATTTTGCAGGTAATATTTGAGGAGTGTGACTGCGGGGCGGAAGCGTTCGCCAAGGCGGAGAAGATGAGAAGTGAGTTCGTTATCGCCGTGGCAGGTAAGGTGGAGAAGCGTTCCGGGGCCGTCAACGAGAACTTGAAGACGGGAGAGATCGAGATTCGTGCGGCGCAGGTGCGTGTCCTGTCCGAATCCGAGACGCCGCCCTTCCCGGTGGAGGCGGAGTCCAAGACAAAGGAGGAAATCCGCTTAAAGTACCGTTATCTGGATCTGAGAAGGCCGGATCTGCAGGAAAAACTGATTCTGAGAAGTAAGATCGTCTCGGAAATGCGCGCCTTTATGGCGAAGGAAGGATTTTTGGAGATCGAGACGCCGATTTTGTGCAAATCCACGCCGGAGGGGGCAAGGGACTATCTGGTGCCCAGCCGCGTGCATCCCGGCAGTTTCTATGCGCTGCCCCAGTCTCCGCAGCTCTACAAGCAGCTTCTGATGTGCTCCGGGTACGACAGGTATTTCCAGATTGCCAAGTGTTTCCGGGACGAGGATCTGCGGGCGGACAGGCAGCCGGAGTTCACACAGGCGGATATGGAGCTGTCCTTTGTGGATGTGGACGATGTGCTGGATGTGAATGAACGGCTGATCAAACATATATGTAAGGAGGCCATCGGGCTGGATGTGCAGCTCCCCCTGCCGCGCATGACATGGCAGGAGGCAATGGACCGCTTTGGTTCCGATAAGCCGGACACCCGCTTTGCGATGGAACTGACAGATGTGTCAGATGTGGTGGCAGGCTGTGGTTTCGGCGTGTTCACCTCTGCGCTGGAAAGCGGCGGTTGCGTGCGCGGCTTAAATGTGAAAGGACAGGCAGCGATGCCCCGCAAAAAGATCGACGCGCTTGTGGATTTTGCGAAGGGCTACGGCGCGAAGGGGCTGGCTTACTTAAGCGTGCAGGAGGACGGCACTTACAAGTCTTCCTTTGCGAAGTTTATGACGGAGGAGGTGCTTTCGAAGCTGGTGCAGGCAATGCAGGGCGAAAAAGGTGATCTGCTTCTGTTTGCTGCGGATAAGAAAAACATCGTTTACAGCGTGCTCGGCGCGCTGCGCGTGGAGCTTGGGAAGCAGCTTGGACTGATTGACGAGTCGCAGTTTAACTTCCTCTGGATCGTGGAATTTCCGCTTCTTGAGTGGAGCGAGGAGGAGAACCGCTTTATGGCAATGCACCATCCGTTCACGATGCCTATGGAGGAGGACTGGCAGTACATTGACTCCGATCCCGGCAGGGTGCGTGCCAAAGCCTATGACATCGTGTTAAACGGGGTGGAGCTTGGGGGAGGCTCTGTCAGAATCCACCAGGATGACATCCAGGAGAAAATGTTTGAGGTGCTGGGCTTTTCGAAGGAGCAGGCGTGGGAGCAGTTCGGTTTCCTCTTAAGCGCCTTCAAGTACGGTGTACCGCCTCATGCGGGACTTGCCTACGGCCTTGACCGTATTGTGATGCTTTTAACCCATGCGGACAGCATCCGTGAGGTGATTGCATTCCCGAAGATCAAGGACGCATCCTGTCTGATGACGGAGGCGCCCGGCACGGTGGATGAGAAGCAGCTTGCGGAGCTGCAGATTGCGGTCACACCTGCGCCGGAAAAGGAATGAGACGGCGGAAGAACTTGCATAGAGTAGTGCGGAAAAGAGGGAAATATGGCGGAACAGAAAATAGATAACAAGGCGCTGGAGGAGGCGATCGCGGCTTTTCGCTCTGACAAGGAGCGGGACAGCTATGTGAAAGTGATGGAGCTTTTGGAGAAGTCCATTGTAGTGGTTCCCACAATGCCGCCCCCGGACATTGCCCCGGAGCTTATGGAACAGTTGAAGGCGGGAAAGCCGGTGCAGTTTCCCAAGGAGACGAAGATTGTCCCCTGTCTGCTGCGCAAGGAGACGGGAGAGCAGGCGCTTCCCATCTTTACCTCGCCGGAGCAGATACCAGAGGACAAGAAGAGCCCTATGGTGATGGCCATGCCCTTTATGGGGGTGATTGCTATGGCGGCGGCCAATCAGGATAAGGTGGCGGAGGTGGTGGTTAATCCTTTCACCGAAATGATGGTTTTGAATCGGTCGGTTCTGGAGATTGCGGAAAAACGCAGAAAGGCGGCCGGACAGATCAAGACCGTCCAGCTGACGAAGGAGCAGTTTCAGGATCTGGCACACAACCGGGTAACGCATGCCATTCTGCCGAAGTATCTGTTTGAAAACGGGGAGGAAGGGCTTAAGACGTTGCAGCGTGAGGAAGGCGCGTTTCTTCTGAAACTTTACGAGCAGATTTATCCAAAAGGGCAGAAGTGCGGCAGCAGAGCGGAGGATTTCTCCCTTATGACGCTGAATCTGACAGACACGATACAGCTTACACGTCTGGACATGCCGGATGAAACCAACAAAAAAGGGCTGTGCTACCGGGTTTATGCAGTCTTTAAACGGGACACCGAAGAGGTGTTGTATTATACGCTGGAAAACACGAAGGACGGGAATTTTATAGCCAGAGTCACACAGGACGGAAAACATGAGATTCTGGAGCAGGCGCCGGACAATGGGGCGGAGATTGAGGCGGTTCTGAACCTGGCAGAGCCGAGTTGAGACAGGAAGGAAAGAAGACAGCATGACAGACACAGTTATCTTTGATTTGGACGGAACTCTTCTCGATACACTGGAGGATCTGACAGACAGCGTCAATCACGCGATGGAAAAGTTTGGCTTTCCCGTGCATACGATTGAGGAGATCCGCACCTTTGTGGGAAACGGCGCGCCCAAGCTTTTGGAGCGCAGCATACCGGACGGTGTGGCAAATCCTGACTATGAGGCAGCCTTGACAGCTTTCAAAGCGCACTATGCCGAACACTGTGAGGACAAGACAGGTCCTTATGCGGGCGTGCCGGAAATGCTTGCCGGATTAAAGGAGCAGGGATATCATCTGGCCGTTGTCTCCAATAAATTTGACGGTGCGGTAAAGAAACTCTGCAAAAAATATTTTGGGGAATTTATTTCGGTATCCATCGGGGAAAGTGAGGAAGTGAAGAGAAAGCCTGCGCCCGATACGGTGTACCGGGCGCTTCGCGAACTTGGATGTGACGCCTTCCATGCAGTCTATGTGGGAGATTCCGAGGTGGATATCCAGACGGCGAAAAATGCTTCGCTGCCCTGTATCAGCGTTACCTGGGGGTTTCGCTCCGAAGAAAAGCTTCGGGACGAGGGAGCGCCGGAACATATGATGATCAGGACTCCTCGGGAGCTTGTTCCCCTTCTTGCTCGTCTTCGGGAGGAAGGGTAATCAGCACTTTTACGATATGGTTATTTTTAATGCCGCATGCCTGCAGGGTGATGCCGTTCTCTAAGGAGATGGTTTCCTGATCCTGGGGCAGGCGGTCAAGTTTTTCGATCATAAGTCCGCCTACGGAATCGTAGTCTTCGGAATCCAGTGCGATATTCAGGGCATCGCTCAGGTCGTTTAACTTCATGCCGCCCTCCACCAGATATTGGCCTTCCTCCTTTTCCTGAATCAGCTCTTCTTCGTCCGCATCATATTCGTCGCGGATTTCACCGACCAGCTCCTCGATGATATCTTCCATTGTAATCATGCCCACCGTAGCGCCGTACTCGCTCAGGACGAAAGCGATACTGCTGGATTTTTCACGGATTTCCATTAACAGATCGGATACGTTCTTATACTCATAAGTATAGTAGGCCTCCCGGAGGATCTTTTTGAGGCTGAACTTTTCTTTATCTTTTACCAGAATAAAATCTTTGATATTGACGATGCCGATAATATGGTCGGGATCCCCGTCATAGACGGGCAGGCGCGTAAACATGCAGGACTGAAAGGTGGATAGCAGCTCCTGATATGTAGCGCTTAGGGGAACGGTGGTCATCTGGATGCGGGGAATCATAATGTCTTTTGCGACCGTGTCCCCGAAATCAAACACGTTGTAAATCAGCGTCCGCTCCTCCGACTCGATCACACCGCCTTCGTGGCTTACATCCACATAGGTTTTCAGCTCTTTCTCAGTGATGCTGAAATTGTTTCCTTCGGAGCTGATATGCAGCAGCTTGAGAATCCAGTTGGAGAGCATATCCACCAGAAAGATAACAGGCGTAAGCACTGTCATCAGCATGCGGATAAGGGGGCTGAACATGAGAGAAATAAATTCGGCCCGCTGCATGGCCCAGGTTTTGGGGATGATTTCGCCGAACATGAGGATCACGAAGGTTAAAACCCCGGTGGCAATTCCCACTGCCTTATTGCCCCAGAGACTGATGGCGAAGGTGGTAGCCACAGAGGAGGCGGACAGATTGACGATATTGTTGCCGATCAGGATGGCGCTCAGCATTTTGCCGTACTGATCCAAAATGGCAAGCACGCGGATGGCGCCTTTGTGGTTTTCCTCGGCTAAAGTGCGCAGCCGCACCCGGTTAACGGTTGAAAAGGCGGTCTCGGCTGAGGAGAAAAAGGCTGATAGAAATACGAGCACTCCCAGCGAGACGAGTTGTATGACACCTGTGGTATCCAATGATTTTCACTCCTTTACCATATCTATAATCAAAAATATTAGTATAAGAATAAGAAAGTGTCAAGTTTTAATGTGCCGGAGAATACATATTTAAAAGAGAGTGGTAAAAGGACAAGGGGGATATCATGGGTAAAAAGGATTTTTATATGGAAAAGGCCGTCTTTATGATTAAGTGCATGCTCGGGGCTTATATTCTGACGGCGGGTCTGCTGCTTTTGCTTGCGTTTATGCTGTACCGCTTCGGCCTGTCCGAGAAGGTGGTTTCCGTCTGCATCATCGCAGTGTATATTATTGTCACCTTCCTGGCAGGTCTGCTTGCGGGAAAGAAGGAGAAACACAGGAAGTTTTTGTGGGGGCTAGTCATGGGCGCGCTGTATTTTGGCATTCTGGTGGCTGTATCCCTGGTGGTCAACAAAGGGGTGGAGGATATCGCGGGAAATATGATGACGGTATTCTTCCTCTGCGCCGGCAGCGGCATGCTCGGCGGGATGGTGAGCTGACCCACCAGTTCAGCCAGACCTTCGTCTGACCGGCAAATCATGCCGGCATGAATTTGACGGGCGAAAAGTTTTGTGCTATACTGTCTAAAGTTATGAGCAAGTCTATACATAAGGAGGGCATACCGATGAAACATATTAAGACGTTATCTACCAGAGATCTGAAGGAGTCCATGAAGAAGGGCGGCTGCGGCGAGTGCCAGACCTCCTGCCAGTCTGCATGTAAGACTTCCTGCACGGTAGGAAACCAGAGCTGCGAGAAGGCGAGATAATCACAGGACGCATTCGCGCAAACGTTTTGAGTCAGAAGAAAAGATCAGAAAAAGACAGGCCCGGCATGCGGCGCATGACGGGTCTGCTTGTACGTTAATCAACTGTTTGGCCCAAGCGGATGGCTGTATGACAGGCGCGACAGGACAAGCAGGGATAGAAGGCAGGAGAAAAATTGTGATACATCAGTATATAAGCAACGGTTACCATATTGTGATGGACGTAAACAGCGGCAGTGTCCATGTGATGGACAAGACAGCCTACGATTCCGTCCCGATTGTGGAACGGCTTCTCCGGCAGGGAACGGAGGCGCGGGAGAAAATTGCCCGCACGGTGGCAGAGGAGTTGGCTGTGGAGATGTCCGAGGCGGAGGAGACGGTGGAGGAGATCCTGTATCTGAAAGAACAGGGACAGCTTTTTGCCGAGGATATTTACGAGAATTACATAGACACTTTTAAGAACAGAGAAACCGTTGTCAAGGCGCTCTGCCTGCATATCGCCCACGACTGTAATCTGGCCTGCAGATACTGCTTTGCAGGAGAGGGAGAATACCACGGAAGGCGCGCGCTGATGAGTCTGGAAGTGGGAAAGAAGGCGCTGGACTTTCTCGTGGCCAATTCCGGCAGCCGGGTGAATCTGGAGGTGGATTTCTTCGGCGGGGAGCCGCTTATGAACTGGCAGGTGGTGAAAGACCTGGTGGCTTACGGCAGATCCCTTGAGGAGCCATGCCACAAGAAATTCCGCTTTACCCTGACCACCAACGGTGTGCTGTTAGACAGAGAAATTCTGGAATTTGCCAACAGAGAAATGTCAAATCTTGTTTTAAGTATAGATGGCAGAAAGGAAATCCATGATCTGATGCGGCCTCACTGCGGAGGACAGGGCAGCTACGACGAGATCCTCCCCAAATACAAGAAGGCGGCCGAGAGCAGAAACCAGATGAACTACTATGTGCGGGGCACCTACACCCACAACAACACGGACTTTTCCAAGGATGTGATTCATCTGGCGGACGAGGGCTTTGAGCAGATCTCCATGGAGCCTGTGGTGGCGGATAAAACGGAGGATTACGCGCTGCGCATGGAGGATGTGCCGAAGCTCCTCACAGAGTACGACAGGCTGGCGCAGGAATATATTAGAAGAAAAAAGGAAGGAAAGGGTTTTCAATTCTTTCATTTTATGATAGATTTAGAAGGTGGCCCTTGCGTGGCAAAGAGATTGTCGGGCTGTGGGTCGGGTACGGAGTATCTTGCGGTGACCCCCTGGGGAGATTTTTATCCCTGTCATCAGTTTGTGGGGCAGGAAGAATTTCTCATGGGAAATGTGGAAGAAGGGATTGTCCGAGAGGATCTGCGGGATCAGTTTAAAGCGTGCAATGTCTACGCGAAGAAGGAGTGCAGGGATTGCTTCGCGAAATTTTATTGCAGCGGCGGCTGCGCGGCTAACGCCTACCATGAGAGCGGCGACGTGAACGGTTCTTACGAGCTGGGGTGCGAACTCCAGAGGAAGCGTGTCGAGTGTGCGATTATGATAAAAGCGGCGCTTGCCGATAAGGAATCATCGCTCGGCAGCGATGATTGAGTATGCCTGCGGCAAACTCTGAGAATGCTTCGCATTCTCCTTAAATGATTAACACAGTTGCGTTTTTCGAATTATGGACAAAGGAGAGTTAGAAATGAAAAAGAGCAGAGCGGTTGTCAGTCTGATCGTCTATGTGCTGATTTTGGGACTGTTGGGATACACGGCAGTTTTCGGCGTCGGCTCGGACAAGTCGGGCGCGGCGGAGAGCATTAAGCTGGGACTGGATCTGGCGGGCGGCGTCAGTATCACCTATCAGGTGGTAGGGGACGAAGACCCCAGCGCGGAGGACATGAGCGATACCATCTACAAGCTGCAGCAGCGTGTGGACGGTTACAGCACAGAGGCACAGGTGTACCAGGAGGGAACCGACCGAATCAATATCGAGATTCCCGGTGTCACTGACGCCAATGCGATTCTGGAGGAGCTTGGCAAGCCCGGCAGTCTCTACTTTATTGCCCAGACGGACAGCGAGGGCAACAACAACTATGACATGGGATACGGTGTGGACGCAGAAGGTAATATGGTTCCACAGTACCAGTTGAACAAAACTTTGGAAGAACTGGAGGCGGACGGTTCCATCGTGCTTACCGGCACGGAGGTGGACGGCGCCCAGGCGAGAGCCCAGCAGGACTCTATGGGGAATCTGGAAAACGTGGTTTCCCTTTCCTTTAATGAGGCGGGCAGACAGGCATTTGCGGATGCAACGACCAAGGCCTTTGAGAACGGTGAGACCATTGCGATTTACTATGACGGCGAGTTTGTGAGCGTGCCCAATGTACAGGCGGCCATCACGGACGGCAATGCAGTCATCACGGGACAGAGCACGGCGGCGGAGGCAGAACAGCTTGCTTCCACCATCCGTATCGGCGGACTGAAGCTGGAGCTGGAGGAGCTTCGTTCCAACGTGGTGGGCGCACAGCTCGGTTCGGCGGCGATCCAGACCAGTCTGACAGCGGCGGCAGTCGGTTTCGCGCTCGTGGTAATCTTTATGATTGCGGTATACTATGTGGCCGGTTTTGCGGCGTCTCTGGCGCTGTGCCTGTATACGGAGCTTCTGGTCATTCTGATGTTTGCCTTTGAGGTGACTTTGACCCTGCCCGGCATTGCGGGTATTATCTTAACTGTCGGTATGGCGGTGGATGCGAACGTGATTATCTTTGCCCGTATCCGCGAGGAGATTGCGGCAGGCAAGAGTGTGCAGAATGCGATTAAAATTGGTTTCCAGAAGGCCTTATCCGCGATTCTGGACGGCAATATCACCACATTGATTGCGGGTCTGGTGCTCTACTTTATGGGAAGCGGCACGATCAAGGGATTCTCCATCACTTTGATGTTAGGTATCGTCCTTTCCATGTTCACGGCGCTTGTGGTGACCAAGTTCTTAGTGAATATTTTCTATGCGCTGGGCATCCAGAGCGAGAAAGCTTACGGTGTGGCGAAGGAGAGAAAGACCATCAACTTCCTCTCCAGAAGATATGTGTTCTTCGGTATTTCCATCGCCGTGATTCTGGCAGGATTTGTCGCTATGGGCATCAATAAGTCAAGCATGGGCATGACGATGAATTACAGTCTGGATTTCGTGGGCGGCACGTCCACAACCATGACACTTAACGAGGATATGAGCATTGAGGAGATCGACGCGCAGATCGTTCCTCATATTGAGAAGATCACCGGGGACGGCAACGTGATGAGCACGAAGGTGGCCGGTTCCAACGATATTATTATCAAGACAAGAACGTTGAACGTGCAGGAGAGAGAAGCTTTCAATGAGGTAATGGTGAGCAACTTCGGCGTGGACGAGAACAGCATCACGGCGGAGACCATCAGCGCGACGATCAGCTCCGAAATGCAGTCCGGCGCAATCAAGGCGATTCTGGTGTCCACGGTGCTGATGCTTCTGTATATCTGGTTCCGCTTTAAGGACATCCGCTTCGGTGCAAGTTCTGTGATCGCACTGTTGCATGACGTGCTTGTGGTGCTGGCGTTCTACGCGATCGTGAGGGTGTCGGTGGGCAATACCTTTATCGCGTGTATGCTGACGATTGTCGGTTACTCCATCAATGCCACCATCGTTATTTTTGACCGTGTGCGTGAGAATCTGCGTGAAATGCGGAGCAAAGAAGGGCTGGATGAGATGGTCAACAGAAGTATTACCCAGACGCTCACGAGAAGTATCTTTACTTCCCTGACCACCTTCTTTATGGTGGCTGCGCTGGAAGTGTTCGGTGTTTCTTCCATCCGTGAGTTCGCGCTGCCTCTGATGGCTGGTATTATATGCGGTACCTATTCTTCCATCTGTCTGACAGGTGCGCTCTGGTATGTGTTCCGCACGAAGCTGGTGAAGAAAGCTGCGAAGTAAGAGTGCAGTTTTGCACGCCCATCATCTGCAGGGCCGAACGGTTGAACAAAGTACTATAAATTACCCTCTGGAAATGTTACAATAGGTTGTGACTTTTTCGGAGGGTATTTCTTATTCTATAGAAAGGTGCGGCAGCGTAGATGATCCAGGAGGAATGCGCAGTATTTTCCGGATCAGCGCAGTCTGACAGTGATTTTGTATGGCGAAATGGATGGTGTCCGCAAAGAAGGCGGATTTTGATGGGATAGGGAAACGGTTTGGGATTGATCCGGTGATTGCCAGAATCATACGCAACAGGGATGTGGAGGGTGAGGAAGCTATTGAGAAGTTTCTTCACGGCACAATGGCGGATCTGTATGACCCTTACCTCTTAAAAGATGCCGGGAAGGCGGCGGATATTCTCTGCGAAAAGACGAGGGAGAAGAAGGAGATCCGGGTGATCGGGGATTATGATATCGACGGTGTCTGCGCTTCCTATATCTTAACGGCCTGTCTGGAACGGTGCGGCGCGGCGGTATCTGTGGTGATTCCCCACAGGATTCAGGACGGCTACGGGCTGAATGACCGGCTGATCGAGGAGGCCGCCGGGGAGGGCGTGGATACGATTCTTACCTGTGACAACGGCATTGCGGCATTGTCACAGATCGCCCTGGCGAAGAAGCTTGGCATGACGGTGATCGTGACCGACCACCATGAGGTGCCCTACGAGGTGCAGGCGGACGAGGGCCGCGTGGAGACGATGCCCCCGGCGGATGCGGTGACAGATCCGAAGCAGAGCGGCTGTCTTTATCCCTATAAGGGCATCTGCGGCGCGGTGGTGGCATATAAACTAATGGAGATCTACCTTGAGAAAATGGCGGAGGCGGGCGCTTTGGCAGATGGGGAAGCCCGGGCTCTTCTACAGGAACTTCTGGCTTTTGCCGGGTTTGCCACAGTGGGGGATGTGATGGAACTGACCGATGAGAACCGCATTCTGGTCAGATACGGACTGAGGCAGATTGAGCGGTCGGAGAATCCGGGGATGCGCGCCCTGCTCACGGTGAATGAGCTGACGGAGAAGAGGCTGACAGGGTATCACATCGGATTTGTACTGGGGCCATGCCTGAATGCAACGGGAAGGCTGGACACGGCGGAACGGGCCCTTTCCATGTTTCGGACGAAGGATCAGGCGCAGGCCGTCACCATTGCAGGGGAGCTGAAGGCATTAAATGACAGCCGGAAGGAGATGACACTGCTCGGGACGGCGCAGGCGATGGAACAGATTGAAAACACATCGATCCGGGATGACAAAGTGCTGGTGGTCTTTCTGCCGGACTGTCACGAGAGCCTTGCGGGGATTATTGCCGGGCGGGTCAGGGAGCGCTATCACAGGCCGGTCTTTGTCCTGACACCCAGCGAGGAGGGCGTGAAGGGTTCTGGACGCTCCATTGAAGCTTACCACATGTACGACAGGATGAGTGAGTGCAGGGAGTTGTATACGAAGTACGGCGGTCACAAGATGGCGGCGGGGGTATCTATGCCGGAGGAGAATGTGGAAACGTTCCGGGCCTTTCTGAATGCCCACAGCGGCTTGAATGAAGAGGATCTTGTGGAAGTCATACATATCGATGTGCCTATGCCTATGTCCTATGTGACCCCGGAACTTGTCAGGCAGCTCTCCCTTTTAGAGCCTTTTGGCAACGGTAACCCCAAGCCGGTCTTCGCCCAGAAGAATGTTAGGGTATGCCGGGGGCGGATTCTGGGGAAAAATAGAAATGTAGGAAAATACCGGGTGGCCGATGAGGCCGGACGGGAATACGATATGATGTACTTTGGGGATCTGAAGCGGTGGCATGCCTTTTTGTCCGCCCATTTCGGGCAGGAGGAGGCTGACAGGCTTTACAACGGCGGCAGCAGCGCCATCGTCATCCATGTGATCTATTATCCTGACATCAATGTATACCGGGGCCGCGAGGAACTTCAGATGGTGATGCAGGATTATAGTGCGTAAGCAAAAGAAAAACAAGCGACGGCGAAGCCGGCATTTGTTTTTCTTGCGGCACTAACGAGCAAATGTCCGATGAAATCGGACGTGGAGCGCTGAAAGCGCGGATTTGCGAGTCTCATGCGTAAGCAAAAGAAAAACAAGCCGCAGGACACGAAAAAGCCCGGGCAATCCGGGCTCTTTCGCAGTTTTCTTATGAGGGGGAGATAGTGAATTCATCAACTATCTTGATACTTATCATAAAGGGTAATTGTGTCCAAAATGTGTTTAGAGTATGAAGGAAAAATAAAAAAACATTAAGAAACTTTAAAACGAGAGAAAAATTGCAAAAACGCCTTTTTCGTGCTATCGTACTATATAAATAAATATGAAAAATAAGGGAAAAAGAAAATGGGGTGAAGTATGGCGGCTATAGGTGAACTGTTAAAAGAAATATCATACGAGTGCGTGAGAGGCACGGTGGAACAAGAAATAACAGATGTTATATATGATTCCAGAAAGGTGGCGGAGGGCTGTCTGTTCGTCTGCATTCCCGGAGCGAAGACAGACGGACATCAGTATGCGGCGGCGGCGGTGGAAGCCGGAGCGGCCGCCCTGCTGGTGGAGCACGAGGTGGAACTTCCCGATGGCTGTGACGTCACGGTGATCCGGGTGGAAGATACCTGCTATGCTATGGCGTTTGTCTCGGCGGCATATTTTGGGCATCCGGCAGAGCAGATGAAGATCATCGGCATCACGGGAACGAAGGGGAAAACCACCACCACTTATCTGGTGAAATCTATTCTGGAGCAGGCAGGCAGAAAGGTGGGGCTGATCGGCACCATTGAAATCATCATCGGGGATACCCATATCCACGCGGAGAACACAACACCGCAGTCTTATCTGATACAAAAATATTTTCGGATGATGGCGGACGCAGGCTGTGATACGGTGGTGATGGAAGTTTCTTCCCAGGGGCTGATGCTGCACAGAACCCAGGGATTTGTCTTTGACTTTGGAATTTTTACGAATTTGGAGCCGGATCATATCGGGGAGAATGAGCATAAGGATTTCGATGATTACCTGCACTGTAAGAGTCTGCTGTTCAGGCAGTGCAGAGTAGGGATCGTGAACCGGGATGATTCCCACTGGGAGGCGGTCACGAAAGACTGCACCTGCCGGCTGGAAACTTACGGTATTGATACGGCGGCGGATCTGCGGGCGGAGAACATCACGTTCTTGAACGAAGGCGGGAGTCTGGGCATGTGTTTTACGGCCAGCGGGCTGACTGAGCTTTCGGTGAAGACGGCTTCCCCCGGAAAATTCAACGTTTACAATGCGCTGACGGCCATCGCCATCTGCCGGCATTTCGGTGTGGATGGGGCGCAGATACAGAGAGCCCTTGCGGCGGCCAAGGTGAAAGGCCGGACGGAGACGGTGCGCGTGTCGGATGAGTTTACCCTGATGATCGATTACGCACACAATGCAATGGCGCTCAAAAGCCTGCTTGAGACACTCAGAGCCTACAATCCCCACCGGCTTGTCTGTCTTTTTGGCTGCGGTGGCAACCGGGCCAAATCCAGACGGTATGAGATGGGGGAGGTCAGCGGCCGGATGGCGGATCTGACCATCATTACTTCCGACAATCCGCGGACTGAGGAACCTCAGGCGATCATTGACGATATTAAGAAAGGGATTGCGAAAACTGACGGCAGATATGTGGAAATCTGTGACAGAAAAGAGGCCATTGCCTACGCCATTGCACACGGAGAGCCGGGGGATATCATTGTGCTGGCAGGAAAGGGACATGAGGATTATCAGGAGATAAACGGTGTAAAATACCCTATGGATGAGCGGGTGCTGATCCGGGAAATTTTAGAGGAGCAGGCATGACGGAGCGGTATGCGGATGTCATCATAGATATTGCCCATGAGAAGGTAGACCGGGTTTTCCAGTATCTGATACCAGAGGAACTGTCGGAGGCGGTGAGACCGGGCGTACAGGTGCGCGTGCCTTTTGGCAGGGGTAATCAGGAAAAGACAGGATATGTTGTGGATATTTCGGAGGAAACGGATTATCCCCCCGAAAAGATGAAGGCGGTCAGTTCGGTGGATGAGAAGGGCATGTCCGTGGAGGGCAGGCAGATCCAGATCGCTTACTGGCTGAAGAGCAATTACGGCTCCACCACGATTGCGGCCTTAAAGACGGTGCTTCCCGTGAAACAGAAGCAGAAGCCGCTGGAGAAAAAGAGAGTGGTTCGCTGTCTGTCCGGCGGGGAGACGGCCCGGGCGGCCGGTGAGTGCGAAAGGAAGCATCAGCGGGCGAAAGCCAGGGTGCTGGCAGCCCTGCAGACGGAGGAGGAGCTGCCCTACGAGTTAATCCGGCAGAAGCTTCATGTGTCGGCTTCCACTTTGCAGGCGCTGGAGCGACAGGGATATCTCTGTATAGAGAAGGAAGCATGCTATCGGAACCCGGTCAGGATTTCGGACAGGAGTGAGAACCGTCCCAGGCTGAACCAGAATCAGGAGCGCATCATCGGGGAGGTGCTTGCGGATTACCGGACCGGCAGGCCGGGGGTACATCTCGTGCACGGCGTCACAGGCAGCGGAAAGACGGAGGTATACCTTGGCATCATCGAGGAGATGATCGCGATGGGGAAGCAGGCCATTATGCTGATCCCGGAGATTGCCCTGACCTACCAGACTCTTCTGCGGTTTTATAAGAGATTTGGAGACCGGGTATCTGTGATCAATTCCACGCTGTCCGCAGGAGAAAAGTATGACCAGATCGAGCGGGCAAAGGCGGGGGAGATTGATGTGATGATCGGGCCACGCTCGGCGCTGTTTACGCCCTTTGCGAATCTTGGGGTTATTGTGGTGGATGAGGAGCATGAAAACAGTTACAAGAGCGAGACTTCGCCCCGGTATCATGCCAGAGAGACGGCTGTGAAGATTGCGTCTCTGTGCGGTGCAAGCGTGGTGCTTGGATCGGCAACACCCTCCCTGGAGGCGTATTACCGGGCTGTCAGTGGAGAATATAAACTGTATGAGATGAAAGAACGCCCCGGAAACAGTGTGCTGCCGGCGGTGCATACCGTGGATCTTCGGGAGGAGCTGAAACAGGGAAACCGTTCCATATTCAGCAGGAAACTGAAAGAGCGGATGCAGGACCGGCTTTCCAGGGGAGAGCAGACCATCCTCTTTTTAAACAGAAGAGGCTATGCCGGGTTTATCTCCTGCCGCTCCTGTGGTCATGTGATGAAATGCCCTCACTGCGATGTGTCCCTGTCGGAGCACAGAAACGGGATGCTTACCTGCCATTACTGTGGGTATCAGGAGTGGAAGCCGGCGAAGTGTCCTTCCTGTGGATCCCCATATCTGATGGGGTTCAAAGCCGGGACCGAGCAGGTGGAGGAGGCCATTCACAGGGAATTTCCGGGTGCCAGGGTGCTGCGCATGGACGCGGACACCACCCGCAGGAAGGACAGCTACGAGCGGATTCTTTCCGCCTTTGCGGATGAGGAGGCGGATATTCTTGTGGGAACCCAGATGATCGTGAAGGGACACGACTTTCCGGGCGTGACGCTGGTGGGAGTGCTGGCGGCGGATCTTTCCCTGAACCGAAATGATTACCGGGCGGGGGAGCGCACGTTTCAGCTTCTGACACAGGCAGCGGGCCGGGCGGGCCGCGGGGAACAGCCCGGCGAGGTGGTAATTCAGACTTACCAGCCGGAGCATTACAGTGTGGTCTATGCGGCCAGGCAGGATTACCGGGGATTTTACGGGGAGGAGATCGCCTACAGGGGGATTGTAGGGTATCCGCCCGTGGAACATATGCTGGCGGTTCTCATTGTCTCCCGCGTGCAGGAGGATGGAGAGAAGCTGGGGGAAGAAATGACTGATTTGGTCAAGAGAGAGATGGCCGATGCGGCGGGACTGCGGGTGATCGGACCGGCGGAGGCGGCGATCGGGAAGATATCCGATCTTTACCGCCACACTTTTTATATCAGGCACGGGGTGTATCAGACATTGGTGGAGGCGAAAGACAGACTGGAGAATTTTTGCAGGGAGAGAGAGCTTAAGGGACAGACGGTACAGTTTGACTTTGACCCGATGAATACATTTTAGAGAGATAGAAAACAGGAAAGACAGGAGGAAGAAGCATTATGGCAACCAGAAAAGTCAGGGAGATGGGGGATCCGGTTTTGACTAAGCAGTGTAAGGAGGTGACGGAAGTTACTCCCAGATTACAGGAGCTGATCGATGATATGTTTGAGACGCTGTACGAGGAGAATGGAGTGGGACTGGCGGCGCCTCAGGTAGGCATCTTAAAGCGTGTCGTGGTGATCGACACTACGGGGGAGGATCCGCTGCTGCTGATCAACCCGAAGATACTGGAGACGAGCGGGGAACAGGACGGCTATGAAGGCTGCCTGAGCGTTCCGGGCAAGAGCGGTAAGGTGATCAGACCCAATTATGTGAAAGCTCTCGCCTATGACGAGAATATGCAGCCCTTCGAGATTGAGGGAACCGAGTTGCTTGCCAGAGCGATCTGTCATGAGATAGATCATCTGAACGGCTGCCTGTATGTGGAAAAGGTGCATGGGCCCCTTGTCAATACAGAGGATCTGCGGGACGACGAGGAATGATACCGGCAGTTGATACAGGGCGGGAAACAGCGGATATATTGCGAGGCCCGGAGAGGAGAGCGATAGACAGATGAAAGTGGTGTTTATGGGAACGCCTGATTTTGCGGTGGGTGCGCTGGAAGCGATCATAGAGGCCGGACATCAGGTGACGGCGGTGGTGACCCAGCCGGATAAGCCGAAGGGCAGAGGGAAAGAAATGCAGAAGACACCCGTAAAGGTGTGCGCGCAAAAGTACGGTATTCCGGTTTTTCAGCCGGTGAAAGTAAAGGAGCCGGAGGCGGTGGAAACGCTTCGCAGTTATGAGGCGGATATCTTTGTGGTGGCGGCTTTCGGGCAGATTCTCTCGGAAAAGATTCTTGCCATGCCAAAGTACGGCTGTGTGAATATCCACGCATCACTTCTGCCCAAATACCGGGGAGCGGGGCCGATCCAGTGGGCCATCATCAACGGAGAAAAAATAACGGGCGTTACGATTATGCAGATGGACAAGGGGCTGGACACCGGGGATATGCTGTTTCAGAGCGAGGTGGAGATCGCATCCGACGAGACGGCTGACACCCTTCATGACAAGCTGGCGGAGGCAGGCGCACGTCTGATTGTGGAAGCTCTCGAAAAGATAGAGGCAGGCAGTGTGAAGCCTGTGAAGCAAAACGACGAGGAATCCTGTTATGCGAAGATGCTGCAAAAATCTATGGGAAAAATTGACTGGCAGATGGAGGCGGGAAAGCTGGACTGCCTGATACGAGGGCTGATTTCCTGGCCGGGCGCTTCCACCGTTTACCGGGGAAAGAACCTGAAGATCTGGCGGGAAGAAGTGGTTTTGGAGCAGGAGCTGGCAGCGTTGGAAGCGCAGACCGGGCAGAGCGATGGCGGCTGTGCCGGAAACGGTAAGCCTGGCACGGTGGTCCAGGTGGATAAGGATGCTGTCTATGTGCAGACCGGGGACGGTCTTCTCAGAATACTGGAAGTGCAGCCGGAGGGCAAAAAGCGCATGGCGGTAAGGGACTTTCTGCTGGGATACCCGGTGAAGGCCGGCGATGTGTTTGAGATGAGCAGCCGATAGGAAACGGCACAGGACGTTTGCAGACCGGCTCAGTGTTTCGAAGGGGAGAATGGCGGAAAGTGTTTTCCCCAGACTGGAGGAATGAATATGGGATATTACGGATACGGATTCAGATATTATTTTGACCCGACTTATATGCTGGTGATCATCGGGGCTGTGCTGTGTCTCTGGGCTCAGGCAAGGGTCAGCTCCACCTACAGCAAGTTTTCCAGGGTGCAGAGCCGGACAGGCATGACGGGCGCCCAGGCGGCGCAGAGGATACTGCAGATGTCCGGGATTTATGATGTGCGGATCGAGCATGTGGGCGGGAGCCTTACGGATCATTATGACCCGGGTCACAAAGTGCTGCGTCTCTCGGATTCTGTGTACGGTTCCACTTCTGTGGCGGCCATCGGGGTGGCGGCGCACGAGTGCGGCCATGCCGTGCAGCATGACAAGGGGTACGGGCCGCTCAAATTCCGCTCAGCCTTGGTGCCTGTAGCCAATATCGGCTCCAAAGCGGGGATTCCGCTCATATTTCTTGGTGTGATTCTGGGGATGAATCAGGTACTGATCCAGATCGGCATCTGGGTGTTTGCGCTGGCGGTGCTCTTCCAGGTGGTGACTCTGCCTGTGGAGTTCAATGCTTCCGGCAGAGCGCTTGCCATGCTGGGGGATTACGGGATGCTGGAGCGGGACGAGGCGGCGGGATGCCGGAAGGTGCTGAAGGCGGCGGCTTTGACCTATGTGGCGGCTGCAGCATCGGCACTCTTACAGCTTCTGAGGCTTGTGCTTCTGTTCGGAGGAAGCCGGAGCCGGGATGACTAGTGTGAGAGGGAGTTGCTTTGCAACTCCCTCTCACACAGGAGAATGCCGAAAAACGGGCATTCTCCGCACAGATTTAGTGGAATGATAGGAGAGTATGACGTGGCACAGATCAATATACGGGAGATCGTCCTGGACATTCTGCTGGAGCTGTCCGGGCAAACAGAATACAGCAATGTCCTGATCGGGGCGGCGTTAGATAAGTACGATTATCTGGAGGGCAGGGAGAAGGCGTTTATCAAGCATGTCAGCGAGGGAACCATCGAGAGGCGGATTCAGCTCGACTATGTGCTGGATCAGTATTCAAAAACGCCCGTTACCAAAATGAAACCGCTGATCAGGGAACTGCTGCGCATGAGTGTATATCAGCTTTTATTCATGGAGCATATTCCGGCGGCGGCAGTCTGCAACGAGGCGGTGAAACTCGCGAAAAAGCGAAGATTCCAGAGCCTGCAGGGCTTTGTGAACGGTGTGCTCAGGAATATTGCCAGAGGATGCGGGGGGATTGCCTGGCCGGACAGGCGTCAGGATCCCCAGGGCTTTTTGTCTGTCTGTTATTCCATGCCTCCCTGGCTTGTCTCGCATTTTGCCGGGAGCTACGGGGAGGAGAACTGCGAGAGGATTCTGGCGGCTTATCTGGAGAGAGGCCCGGTGAGTGTCCGTCTGGACGAGCGGCTTTCGGAAACGGAGCGGGAGAGTCTTCTTACCGTCTGGGAGAAGGAAGGGGTGAAGGTGCACAGACACCCGTATCTTCCCTATGCGGCCGGACTGGAGGGTGTGTCCGGCGTGCGCGGCCTCGCCGGATATCGGGAGGGGCGGTTCTCGGTGCAGGACGTCAGCTCCATGCTGGTGGTGGAGGCGGCGGGGATTTGCCCCGGGGATATGGTGATTGATGTCTGTGCTGCGCCCGGCGGCAAGGCGCTCCACGCGGCTGCGAAGCTGAATGGCACGGGTGAAGTCATTGCCTGCGATGTGAGCCGCCATAAGACGGCAAAAATCGAGGAAAACTGTGCACGCCTCGGCATGAAACAGGTGTCTGTCCGCGTGCAGGATGCGCGGGAGCGGGACGATTCTCTCGTGGAACAGGCGGATGTGCTGCTGGCGGACGTACCTTGTTCCGGGCTGGGCGTCATCGGACATAAGCAGGATATCAAGTATCGTGTGACGAGGGAATCCCTGTCGGAAATTCAGAAATTGCAGCAGGATATAATAACGAATGTTATTGATTATATAAAGCCGGGCGGCATTCTCATGTACAGCACCTGTACCATGAATCCGGGGGAGAACGAGGAGATGGCGGCATGGATTTGCGGATCCTTCGGTCTGGAGCCGGTGAGCATGGCAGACAGGCTGCCCGGGGCGCTTGCCGGAGAGGCAAAACAGGGGATGGTACAGCTTCTGCCGGGGATTCACGGGACGGACGGCTTCTTTCTGGCGAAACTTCGGAAGAAGGGAAATCCGGCATAAGAGAAAAAACGGGGAAAGCGTAAATTATGGAGAAGAAGGATATCAAGTCCCTCACACTGGAGGAGCTGAAGGCGGAGATGGCGGCGGCTGGGGAGAAGTCTTTTCGCGCGGCACAGCTTTATGAATGGATGCACAGGAAGCTCTCACGCAGTTTTAAAGAAATGACGAACATTCCTTTGGCTATGAAAGAGAAATGTGGGGAAAGCTATCATTATACGGCGCTGCAGACGGCGGCAGTACAGGAGTCCGCCATAGACGGCACAAAAAAATATCTGTTTGCGCTCTCTGACGGCAATATGGTGGAGAGTGTATGGATGCGCTATAAACACGGTAATTCGGTCTGCATTTCCTCTCAGGCAGGCTGCCGCATGGGGTGCCGTTTCTGCGCGTCCACGCTGGGCGGGCTGGTGCGGAACCTTACGCCGTCGGAGATGCTTGACCAGATCTATGCCATCACGCTGGAGACGGGGGAGCGGGTTTCCAATGTGGTGCTGATGGGAAGTGGGGAGCCGCTTGACAATTACGAAAATCTTCTGCGGTTTATCACGCTGCTGACGGATGAAAACGGCCTGCACATAAGCCAGAGAAATGTGACGGTTTCCACCTGCGGGATTGTCCCTGCGATGCGAAGCCTTGCACAGGAGAAATTGCAGATTACGCTGGCCCTGTCCCTTCACGCGGCCACCGATGAAAAGCGGCGGGAGCTGATGCCGATTGCCAACCGGTATTCGCTGGCAGAGTTGATGGATTGCTGTGCTTACTATTTTGAGCAGACCGGGCGGCGGATTACTTTTGAGTACAGCCTGGTGCGGAACGTAAACGATACAAGAAAGGATGCGGAGACGCTGGCGGCTCTGATCCGCAGGCTGAACTGTCATGTGAACCTGATCCCGGTGAACCCTGTCAGGGAAAGGGATTATGTGCAGTCGGAGAGGCAGGCGGTGGAGGCGTTTGCGGCCATTCTTGAGAAAAAAGGGATTAACGCCACCGTCCGCAGGGAGATGGGCAGGGATATCGACGGCGCCTGCGGCCAGCTCAGACGGCGGTTTTTGGATAACAGTCCAGCCGGAACGAAGATGAATGGTAAATCGGGCTGAACGGCTGCTGCGGGGGAATGCGGTTTAAATAGCTTGCTCTTTAACAGGGAATATGCTAACATGGGTAATTGGTAAAATATGCAAATTATTACAAAACGGAGGAAAACGCCGTGTTAAAGTCTTATGCGCTGACAGATATCGGGCGAAGAAGACAATTAAATCAGGATTTTATTTATTGCAATGAGTCGCCTGTCGGGAATCTGCCGAATCTTTTTATTGTGGCGGATGGAATGGGCGGCCATAAGGCGGGGGACTATGCTTCCGGCCTTGCGGTGGAAACCGTTGTCGGGGAAGCGGCAGCGTCTTTCGAGAAGAACCCGGAGAAGATACTGGATCACGCCATCTCTAAGGCAAACGAGATTCTGCGCAAGAAGGCCAGCGAGGATTACTCCTTAAACGGTATGGGAACAACGTTTGTCGCTGCTACATGTATTGGCCGCTTTCTGGAAGTGGCGAATGTGGGGGACAGCAGGCTTTATGTAATAGGCGGCGAGATGCGGCAGATTACGGTGGATCATTCCCTGGTGGAGGAAATGGTCCGAATGGGTGGGATTAACCGCGAGGAAGCCAGAAACCATCCCGATAAAAATATCATTACTCGTGCGGTGGGTGCAAAGGATGACGTGGAGGTTGATTTTTTCAATCTGGAATTACAGACAGGAGATATGGTTTTACTTTGTTCAGATGGTTTGACTAACATGGTGGACGACGAGACGATATGCCGGATTTTAAAAAACGGCAGCAGCCTCAGGGACAGGGTAGAAGAACTGGTAGAGACGGCCAACTTAAACGGAGGCAGAGACAATATATCGGTGATCGTTATCGAACCGTTAGCAGACGAGGTAGAACATGATTAAGATTGGAATGATGATCGCTGACCGGTATGAGATTCTGGAAAAGATCGGCACCGGCGGCATGTCAGATGTATATAAGGCAAAAGACCATAAACTGAATCGTTTCGTGGCAGTGAAGGTTTTAAAGCAGGAATTTAGTGAAAACGCCAATTTTGTGTCAAAGTTCCGAATCGAAGCCCAGGCGGCGGCGGGACTTATGCACCCCAATATCGTCAATGTTTATGATGTGGGCGAGGAAGGCGAGAATCACTACATTGTCATGGAACTTGTGGAGGGAATTACCCTCAAAAAATATATAGAGAAGAAGGCCAGACTTTCCGTCAAGGAGGCGGTGAGCATTGCCATTCAGGTTTCCATGGGAATAGAGGCGGCACATAACAATCACATTATCCACAGGGATATCAAGCCGCAGAATATCATTATTTCCAAGGAAGGCAAGGTAAAGGTGACGGATTTCGGTATTGCGAAGGCCGCCACCAGCAATACGATCACGTCCAATGTCATGGGAAGCGTGCACTATACTTCGCCGGAGCAGGCCAGAGGCGGCTACAGCGACGAGAAGAGCGATATCTATTCGCTGGGTGTTACCATGTTCGAGATGCTTACGGGCAGGGTGCCTTTTAACGGGGAGACTACGGTAGCCATAGCAATCAAGCACATTCAGGAAGAGTTTCCTTCACCAAGGGATTATGTGCCGGAGATACCGGTCTGTGTGGAACAGATCGTCTTTAAGTGCTGCCAGAAGAGTCCGGACAGAAGATACCAGTCCATGTCTGAGCTGATTGTGGATTTAAAGCAGTCACTGATCAGCCCCGATGAGGATTTTGTCAAGGTGACAGACCCGGACGAGGAGGCGTCTACCCGCATGATAACGGACAGGGATATGGTGCAGATCAAGCGCCAGTCGGATAGCCGGGATTCTATGGATGAAGCCATGCGTTTGAAGAAAGACGTCAGGGGCAGGGATCATGTGCGCTCCTATGAGGATGAGGAGGATGAAGACTGGGACGACGATGAGGAAGATTACGATCCAAAGATGGAGAAGATCACTACTATATTGGCGGTGGTGGCGGCTCTGCTGATCGGATGTATTTTAATCTTCCTGGTTGGCAGGACGATGGGCGTTTTTACTTTCGGTGGGGAAAAAACGCCAAAGGAGCAGGAACAGGAGACAGAACAGGTAGAGATGATCCGCGTGGTCGGTATGCATGTGGACGAAGCGAAACGTATGCTCCTGGATTTGGAGCTTTCGCCGGAAATTAAATACGAGGAAAACAGCTCGTACGATGCAGGCACGGTGCTTCGCGCCAGCGTACAGGATGGGCTGATGATAGATAAAGGGACAGCGATTGTGCTCACAGTGGCGGAGGCTGCGGAGGGTGCAGAGGTTCCCGATGCGACAGGAAAATCCCAGACGGAAGGCACAGCGCTTCTGGAGAAGGAAGGATTTGTGGTAAATGTAGTGGAGAGCTATGACCCGCAGGCGGAGAAGGGCATGATTATCTCCCAGTCGCCGGAGGCGGGGACGACAGCGTCCGCAGGTTCCAGCATCACCATACGTGTCAGCCAGGGTGCGGAGGACAATAAGGTCAGAGTGCCGGATGTGGTTGGTATGACGGAGATGGATGCTACGGTCACCTTGACGGAGAGCGGCCTTCCTGTCGGAAACGTCACTGAGACACCCCACGAGGATCCGGCGCTTGCGGGCATGGTCTGCTACCAGAGTTACTCGGTCGGTTCCTATGTGGACAAAGACACACCCGTGGATTTAAGGATCAGCACCGGGCCGTCCCAAAAGACTTACAAGTATTCCGAGGGAATTACCGCGCCCACAGAGGATGCGTCTTACCAGAGCGGTATGCAGGTAACAGTGACGCTCACTGCTGACGACGGTACACAGCTTTTAAATACACAGACCACCGCTTTTCCTGTAGGGGTAAACTATACGGGAATTAAGTCGGCTGCGGGTACCATCCGATTTACCTTTACGGTGCAGACGGAACCTATCACGATTACGGATCCCGAGACCGGGGAGACAACGACTGAGGGCGGTGGAACGGAGACAAAGACGGTGGAGAGAAAGGTTAACTTCACGGAAGAGTAGCGCGAAAAGTGCTTCTAAAGACGTTCCGCCATTGGACGGAACATAGTCAGCAGAAATGATTTGGAAGCGCTGTGTTTCGCGCGGGAGAATGCCTGGAGTGCAGCATTCCCCGCATGGATTGGAATATATGACTGGCAAAATAATGAAAGGGATCGCCGGGTTCTACTATGTTCATGTGGAGGGGCGCGGCATCTACGAATGCAAGGCAAAAGGAATATTCAGAAAAGAGGGAATCAAGCCCCTGGTCGGGGATGACGTTGAGCTGGACGTGCTGGATGAGGCGAAAATGTGCGGTAACATACGCAGCATCCTGCCGCGAAAGAGCGCGCTGGTAAGACCGGCGGTGGCCAATGTGGATCAGGCGCTGGTTCTCTTTGCGATTGTGAAACCGAATCCGAACTTTAATCTTCTGGATCGTTTTCTGATCCGTATGGAGCAGCAGAAACTTCCGACAATTATCTGCTTTAACAAAGAAGACATTGCGTCCCCTGAGGAAAAGGAGGCGCTTCGCAGGGCTTATGAGACTTGTGGATATCAAGTGTTATTTATAAGCGTTCTGGAAAATAAGGGGCTGGATCAGGTGCGTGAGCTGCTGGCGGGAAAGACCACCACGCTGGCAGGACCGAGCGGCGTCGGCAAGTCCTCCCTGATCAATCAGTTATCTCCCGGAACACAGATGGAGACGGGGGAGATCAGCGAGAAGATCAAGCGGGGCAGGCATACGACCAGGCATTCGGAGATCATTGCGCTGGGGGACAGCACCTATATCATGGATACGCCGGGATTTACCTCTCTGGAACTGCCGCAGATCACAAAGGAGGAGCTTGGCTGGTATTATCCGGAGTTCCGGGAACATGAGTCTTTCTGTAAATTCCGGGGATGTGCGCATATCAGTGAGCCGGACTGTAAGGTCAAGGCGGCAGTGGAGGAGGGAAAGATCAGCCGGATGCGGTATGAGAATTATATGGTTTTGTACCGGGAGCTGAAGGAGAATAGGCGTTATTTATAAAGAAAACAGATGGCTGTTTGACTTATATAAGAATAATAGGAAGAAACAAGGGAGAGAACGGTTGAGAAAGCTGACAGGAGATAAAAAGTATGTATATGTCTGTGTTGTTCTGTTTGTAATAAGTGCTGTTTTTTATGGGATATTGAGTGACTTTCCCAAAGTGATCAGCGGTTATCCGGATGAACTGCGGTATGTGGGAATAGGACGCAGTCTGGCAGGAGGACGGGGGATAAGGCTTCATGGAATGGAAAGTGATTTCCAGAAGATTTTGTACAGCATATGCATTATGCCTGCTTTTTGGATGAAATCAACGGCAGGGCAGATTAGGGCTGTCGGATATATTAACAGCCTGGTTATGGCAAGCGCTGTCTTTCCAATTTATGGGTTGTGCAGGAGAATTTAAAAAAAAGATAGGGAGATAAATTATACGCTGGCTCTGGGAATCACATTTCCGGCGTTTGTTTATACAACATACTTTATGAGTGAAGTGATCTATCTGCCTCTTTCGCTCTGGGTGATATATATTGTATGGTGTATTTTTTGTACAGAAAATTTCCGTGTCAGACTGGCATTAAATTTGCTGCTTGGAGTCATGTGTTATCTGACTTATCTGAATAAAGAAATAGCTCTGTATTTCGTGATTGCGTATGTACTGGTCTGGCTGATGTATTGCATTGCTCATCTGACGACTGAAAAAGTGGGGGGGGGGTAATCTGCCTGGTGGTTTTTGCCGGGATATTTGTGGGCTGTTTTTTATTGATGAAAGGAACCCTGTTTAGTGGGATGCCCAATTCCTATAGCAGTTCTAATTTGCAGGTGCTGCATTTAGCATGGTCATGGGAAAAAATACGGTATCTGCTGTATGGGCTTATTTATGATATAGTATTTGGTGTACTTGCGTTTGGCATATTTCCTGTTTTGGTGCCGGCCGCTTTTTTTCAGAAGAAAGAGAAGGAATCCTGGTTCTATCTCTTTTTGCTGTGTTCGTTTCTGATTGGGTGTATAACGATTTCGTATATGATAACGCTTCCAGAAGACTTTGGCAGCAGGGCACCGAGGCTTCATATGAGATATCTGGAGCCGTTAGTCATTCCATTTTATATTTTGATGGTAGACAGGATCAGGAAAGCGGATTATGCGGAGAGAGAAGAAACAGGAGTGCTTCAATATCGTCAGCGGATATTGGGGATAGGTATTGTCATTTTTGCGATGCTGCTGATCGGGGGATCGGGTGGAGGAAGTTTTCTGGCGGATAATTCAACATTATTGTATTATGAACTGTTTGCACGGTTTATAAGTAAATCGGAAATTATTTTGCTTTTGCTGCGTCTGTTGGTTGCGATAGCAGTAATTGCCGGCTTTATCGTAGTGTGTAAACGAAAACCTGTGTTTCTTAAATTGTTTGGCATTTTGTTTATCACATTAAATGTTGTGAACAGCGCGGCGGGAATCTTTGCAGGGCATTACAGGTATGGCATTCAGGAGGAGAAGCGGCAGCAGGCAGTATACGCCAATGAATATCTGAAAGATTTACAGGGGAATATACTGCTTCTTTCGGAGGGGAAAGATACTTCCCCGGAAGATAAGCGGTTATTTGACACGTATATGGATGTTGAATTTTTTGTGTGTGATATGGATGGTTTGGAGATGCAGGCCCTTCTTGAGGACAATGTGATTGACCTTGCTTATGAGAGGCTCAGGTGTGATGTATCGGGTGATTATTATCCGAATTTAAGCCATGTTGATTATATAATTGTGAAAAATGATTATGACGTCCGGCTTATGGAGGATTCTGCCGAAAAGTTGGAAGACTTTCCTCTGCAAGGGTACAGCATATATAAAAATCTGGATTCGGGAAAAATGTATGTTACTGGAGAGACTTGAATAGAATCAGCGAATGCAGTGGGGAAGATTGTTTCTCTTTTGCATGTTTTAACAGAATAAATTGGGATGTATGCAGGCAGTTAAGCGAAGGCGAAGAAAGGGACAATACGGATTTTCATAAATGTCTATGAATCTTAGTGTTTTCAATACCTTGCAGTGTCAACACAAAGAGTCAATAACTTTTAAGTTATTGACTCTTTAATAACTTTAAGGTATAATTTATCTACAGCAGGAGGAAAATAAACTTGTACGAGATTCACTTTTATAAAGATAAGAATGGAAAAGAGCCGGTAAAAGAATATATTGCAGAGCTGGCTGCAAAGAAGGATAAAGACAGCCGTATCAAGCTGAATAAAATTAGAAACGGACACAAAAAACGCCACAGAAGGAAATAGAACGGGCAAAACGAAATTTAGCTGATTATCAAGGGAGGAAAAATTATGAGGACAAATAAAGAATATTCACAGGCAGTGACACAGGCGAAAGAGAATCTGGACGATCTGAATGAGCGTGGAACAGACGCTGTCGGCGGGAAGGTTCTGGAATTTATGGAAAGTATTCTTACGCCGGATGAGATAGCGGAGAGTGAGCTGAGGGTGTCTATTATCGGGGAACTGATAAAGGCGAGGCAGGAAAAGGGGATAAGTCAAAAAAAGCTGGAGGAGTTAAGCGGGGTAAAACAGCCTGTTATAGCAAGAATGGAAAAAGGCAGTACCAGCCCGCAGCTGGATACGATTTTGAAGGTATTGGCGCCTTTAGGGAAGACACTGGCAGTTGTTCCGTTGGAGACAGGAAGCAGATAGATTTATGGGAGAAAATACATTTTTCCAGACCTTACAGCTCACCTTGAATGAGTAAATGATAGAGATAATAACGATTATGTTTCCATAGCTGGATCGAGTGTGCGGTGTGATTGTGAAATATGACAGATAAGGTTGGTGTAAATATTAACCAACCTGAACGTTTGGGAAACCCAATGTCCAATGCTGTGAGTATGTTTTTAAGGCAGGTGGTATTGCAGAGAGGTATTCCGTATGAAATGAAGCTGCCGAAGACAGAACTGCTGAATTATGGCTCTCTTACCAGAGAACAGTTTGATGCGGAAATGGAAAAGGGCATGGCTGATGTTAAAGCAGGCAGGGTAATGATGTGTTGCCATTTTTGTGGGTAAAGCAAACAAGCCCCGGGAAAGGTGGCAAAGAGCCAGAAAAATTTTACTTTTAAACCTTACTATGCTATACTATCATAGTTATTAAAAGCTTTTTAGCTGAAGCTTAATTTTAGAAACGATTTTCAATACAAATAATAACAACTGGAAAGAATAAAATTGAGGAGACATGGAGGAATAGAATAACATGAAACTCGGAATCGTCGGGCTCCCAAACGTGGGAAAAAGCACCCTTTTTAATTCACTCACAAAGGCAGGCGCGGAATCCGCCAACTACCCCTTCTGCACCATCGACCCGAACATCGGCATTGTGACGGTGCCGGACGAGCGGCTGAAGCTTCTGGGGGATATGTACCATTCCAAGAAGGTGACGCCCGCAACCATAGAGTTCGTGGACATTGCCGGGCTTGTGAAGGGAGCCTCCAAGGGAGAGGGGCTTGGCAACCAATTCTTAAGCAACATCCGCGAGGTGGACGCCATCGTCCATGTGGTGCGGTGTTTTGAGGATTCCAATATCGTCCATGTGGACGGTTCCATAGACCCGCTCCGGGACATTGAGACGATCAATCTGGAGCTGATTTTTTCCGATATAGAGATTCTGGAGCGCAGGATTGCCAAAACGGCAAAGATTGCCAAGATGGACAAGACTGCGGCGAAGGAGTATGCATTGCTGGAGCGGATCAAGGCACATCTGGAAGAAGGAAAGCTCGCGAAGGTGTTTGAGACGGAGGATGAGGACGAGCTTGCGTTACTTGCTTCATACAATCTGCTCACCAGTAAGCCTGTGATTTATGCGGCCAATGTGGCGGAGGATGATCTTTCGGATGACGGCGCGGGCAATGCCGGTGTACAGAAAGTACAGGCGTTTGCAGCCGAAACCGACAGCGAAGTGTTCGTCATCTGTGCCCAGATCGAGCAGGAGATTGCGGAGCTGGATGAGGAGGAAACGGCGATGTTCCTTGAAGACCTGGGACTTTCGGAGTCCGGGCTTCAGAAGCTGATCCGGGCAAGCTATTCGCTGCTTGGGCTTATGAGTTTTCTGACGGCCGGAGAGGATGAGACCAGAGCATGGACGATCAAGGTTGGCACGAAAGCGCCCCAGGCGGCGGGAAAGATACATACCGATTTCGAGCGCGGCTTTATTAAGGCCGAGGTCGTCAATTACAAGGATCTCTTAGAACAGGGTTCCCTTGCGGCGGCCAGGGAAAAAGGGCTTGTCGGTATGGAAGGTAAAGATTATGTGGTACAGGACGGCGACGTGATTCTGTTTCGGTTTAACGTGTGACAGCAATGAGCAGCTGCGCCGGCAGACAAGCCAAGAGCGTGACTGCTTGCAGGCAAAGCGCTTGGCTTGTCTGCCGGCATAGGGCGAATGCCCGACATGAAATAGAATGCGGCAGCATTCTATGAATGGCAGCTGCGAATAAACGGATAGATAGGAGGTCCGACATGCAGGATATCATGGGAAACATGGATATCGCATTTCCCAATCTGGGCATTTATCTGAAGAATGTGCCGAAGACGTTCACGGTCTTCGGCTTTCCGATTGCCCTTTACGGTGTGATTATAGCCATTGGGGTGCTGGCGGGAGTGCTTCTTGCGGCAAAGGTGGCGAAGCTTGAGAAGCTGGATCCGGATCTGATCTGGGATTTTGCGATTTATGCCATTATTTTTTCCATTATCGGGGCAAGAATCTATTATGTGATTTTTTCCTGGGACAGATATAAAAACGATCTGATGGGTATTTTTAATCTGAGAAATGGCGGATTGGCGATTTACGGCGCGGTGATTGCCGCATTTTTGACTTTATGGATATACTGCCGGAGGAAAAGGCAGAGTTTTTTACAGCTTGCGGATATCTGTGTGCCGGGTCTGGTGCTCGGACAGGTGATCGGCAGATGGGGGAATTTCACGAACAGGGAAGTTTTTGGGGAGTATACGGACAGCTTTCTGGCCATGAGACTGCCGGAGCAGATGGTCAGGGCGGGGGATATTTCCGAAAAGATAGCCGCCCATATGTCGGAGGGGACGAACTACATTCAGGTGCATCCCACATTCCTCTATGAGAGCCTGTGGAATCTGGCGCTGCTCATTGTCATGCTGCTTTATCGAAAACATAAGAAGTTCGAGGGAGAGCAGTGGCTTTTGTATCTGGGCGGCTACGGCCTGGGCAGGGCCTGGATCGAGGGCATCCGCACCGACACCCTCTTCATTCCCCACACAACCATAGCGGTGTCGCAGGTGCTGGCGGCCATTCTGTTTGTGACAGCTTTGGCGGCGGACATCCTCATCCGAATTTATAAAAAGAAAAATAAAACACCCACATTCAGGGCAGAAAAAGGGAACACAGAGTGAAATATCTGTGTTCCCTTTTTCCTTTCTTCCACAGCAAAGCCTGTGTCAGCTTACCTTGTACCAGCACCCGGTTTCTGTCGTTTTCCCACCAGTAATAAAGTACCAGTTTTACACATTACCCTTGCTTTTTCCCATTAATTGATATAGAATTGGTGTAAAAGTGGTGAAAAGTGGAGTGAAGTGGTATGAAGTGGTATCAACATTCCTTTTCGTGGCAGACCACATAGGGTACGGTGTTACAGGCGGGCAGGGTGATTGCATATGTTCATGGGAGAGTACAATCACACAATTGATGCAAAAGGCAGGCTGATCATCCCCTCGAAATTCAGGGAGATCCTGGGAGACGCTTTTGTGGTCACCAAGGGGTTGGACGGCTGCCTGTTTGTCTATGATAACGAGGAGTGGAAACGCTTTGAAGAAAAACTCAGATCCCTGCCCATCACCAATAAAGAGGCCAGACAGTTTGTCCGTTTTTTTCTGGCCGGAGCGACAGAAGCGGAAGTAGATAAACAGGGACGGATACTGATTCCCAATGTTTTGCGGGAATTTGCGGAAATCACGAAAGATGTGGTGCTGGTCGGTGTCGGCAGCCGGATTGAAATCTGGAGCAGGGAACGCTTCGAAGAGACCGCGTCCTTTGAAGACATGGATGAGATTGCGGAACATATGGCGGAGCTTGGACTTGGTATATAACAGGCCGGGGCATAAAGCCGTGGCTGCCGGTAGCGGCAAATTGTGAGGCAATGGAGCAATTCGGATATATAGTAAAGGGAAGGATAAGATGGAATTTAAGCATACCTCTGTGCTCCTTGCGGAAACCATAGAAAATCTGCAGATCAACCCCCAGGGTATTTATCTGGACGGCACACTCGGCGGAGGCGGACATGCCTTTGAGGCAGCCGGAAGGCTTGCGGAAAACGGAAGACTGATCGGAATTGACCAGGACGAGGATGCCATCGCGGCGGCTGGGAAACGGCTGGAACCGTACAGAGAGCGGGTCACCTTGATCCGTGACAATTACGCCAATGCAGCGCAGGCACTTGCCGGAATCGGCGTATACGGGGTGGACGGCATTGTGCTGGATCTGGGCGTCTCCTCCTATCAGCTTGACAATGAGGAACGCGGTTTTTCCTACAGATACGACGCGCCGCTTGACATGAGGATGGATCGGAGACAGACTTTGAGTGCGAAGGAGATCGTCAACGAATATTCGGAGACGGAGCTTACAAGGATTCTGCGGGATTACGGAGAAGAGAAATTTGCGAAAAATATAGCAAAACATATTGTGGCGGCAAGAAAGGACAAGCCGCTTGAAACGACAGGAGAGCTGAATGATATCATAAAGGCGGCGATTCCGGCGAAAATGCGTGCCACGGGAGGACATCCCTCCAAGCGGACGTTTCAGGCAGTCAGGATCGAGTGCAACAGGGAACTGGAGGTGCTTAAAAGTTCCCTGGACGGGTTGATTGCCCTTCTGAATCCGGGCGGAAGGCTCTGTGTGATTACCTTCCACTCCCTGGAAGACCGAATTGTGAAATCTAGCTTCCGAAAAAATGAGAACCCATGTACCTGCCCGCCGGATTTTCCGATCTGCGTGTGTGGACAGGCATCAAAGGGAACTGTGATTACGAAAAAACCGATTCTGCCGTCCGAACAGGAGATGGAGGTGAACAGCCGGGCAAAAAGCGCAAAGCTGCGGGTGTTTGAGAAAAGGTAAACGGCATCGTTTATCTGATAGGGCAGATAGAAAAGGGGAATAGTCAGTAAGAACGATATCAAGAGGGGAAACAGGAAATTATGGCAGCAGCACGGCAAAGCGCATACTATGTGCGTGGCAATACGGTCAGAAACATACCGCCGGATAGAAGGACCGGCGAGAGACCAAAGAAAAAAGTAAACAACAGTGTGAGAAGGAACAGAGAGAGGGCGAAGCATATGAGCCCCGGCTACGTTTTGTTTCTGGGCGCGGCTCTGGTTGCCACCGGCATCATTCTGGTGTATTATATCGGGCTGCAGTCGGATATCACAAACAGTGTGAAGCACATCGCAACGCTGGAGAGAGAGCTTAACGCTTTAAAGGTTGCAAATGAGGAGGATTACAGCAGAATTACAAGTGCCGTGGATCTGGAGGAGATCAGAAGGATCGCGATCCAGGAGCTGGGCATGCAGTATGCGCGGGAAGGTCAGATTATTTCTTTTGCCAGCGAAAACAGCGACTATGTGAAGCAGATGGCGGAAATCCCGCAACACGAATAAGCAGGTGGTTTTTTGGGTAGTAGAAGACGTTCCGTAATGAAATTTACAATAAAAATGCAGAAAAAACTGCTTGTGCTGTTTTTGTTTATTCTGGCAGCTTTTGCAGGACTCAGTGTCCGGCTGTTTCTGATCAACAGGGATAACGGGGAGGAGTACAAGAAACAGGTATTGTCGCATCAGGAGTATGACTCTGCGGTAATACCTTTTAAGCGTGGGGAGATTGTGGACGCAAACGGCACGGTGCTGGCGGCGAGCAACAAGGTTTACAACGTCATTCTGGACACTAAGCTGCTGCTGCGCAAAGAGGAGTATCTGGAGCCGACCTTGAACGCGCTGAAGCGTTTCTTCGATATCGACGTGGATGCGGTGCGTGCCTACATCGCCGGGCATCCCGAGTCCTCTTACTATGTGATGGCGAAGCGGGTGGAGTATGAGAAGAAAACAGCCTTTGAGGAATTTTGCGACGACGAGGAGCAGGGCGCCAATATCAAGGGCGTGTGGTTCGAGGACGAGTATAAGCGAGAGTATCCCAACGGCTCTCTGGCATGTGACCTGATCGGTTTTACGACAGGCGACAACGCGGGCACCTATGGGCTGGAGGAGTATTATAATAATATTTTAAGCGGCACAAACGGCAGGGAATACGGATATCTCAATGACGATTCCACACTGGAGCGCACGACCATTGCGGCGAAGGACGGCAACAACATCCAGCTCAGTCTGGACGCGAACATTCAGGCCATTGTAGAAAAATATCTCAAGGAGTTTAATGAGGAGTATAAAGACAACGCCAGACCCGGCAACGGCGCGGAGAATATCGGCTGTGTCATTATGGATCCGAACAGCGCCAGCGTGCTGGCTATGGCGAGCTACCCGGTCTTTGACTTAAACGACGTCAGAAATACGGAGAATCTGATTGGGATGCCGCTTCTTGACAAGGACGGGAAACGGGTTAAGACGGACGGCGTAGCGGAATATGTGACGCAGGAATCGATCGCGGGGATGAACGACGAGGTCATGTACCAGCACTTGAATGCGCTGTGGAAAAATTTCTGCATTGTGGATGCCTACGAGCCGGGCTCCGTGTTCAAGCCGTTCACGGTGGCGGCGGCGTTGGAGAGCGGCTCCATCACCGGAAACGAGACTTACAACTGCGAAGGGTTTCTTCATGTGGGTGACAATAAAATCAAGTGCCATCAGACTTTCGGCGACGGCCCGCTTACGGTGCAGCAGGGCGTGGAACGCTCCTGTAACGTGGTGCTGATGAATGTGGCGTTTGCGCTTGGCAAGACGGAATTTGTGAATTATCAGCACAGCTTTAACTTTGGATTAAAGACAAATATTGATCTGGCGGGTGAGCCGCGCACGGCGAGCATGATCTACCATGAGGACAATATCGGCATGACGGACCTTGCGACCAACTCCTTCGGACAGAGCTTTAACGCCACCATGATACAGGTGATTACAGGTTTCTGCTCGCTGATCAACGGCGGCAACTACTATGCGCCCCATGTGGCGAGCCGGATTACGACGGCGGACGGCGCTACCATAGAGAATATTGAGCCAAGACTTTTGAAGCAGACCATTTCCCAGTCTACCAGCGATACGATTATCGAATACTGCAACACGGTGGTGAGCGGGGAAAACGGCACAGGACATACGGCAAGGCCTGCGGGTTATATGATAGGCGGAAAGACGGGGACGGCGGAGACGCTGCCGCGTGGCAATGACGAGTATGTGGTGTCCTTTATGGGATATGCGCCCGCAGATGATCCTCAGGTAGTCATTTATGTGGTGGTGGACAGGCCAAATGTAGTTTTTCAGGACGACGCGAAATACGCCACCAGAATTGTTAAAAAAGTCTTAACGGAAGTGCTCCCCTATCTAAATATCTTTATGACGGAGGAGCTGAGCGATAAGGAGCGGGAGGAGTTAGAGCAGCTCCAGATTCAGATCAGGACACCCCAGACTGCGGAGCCGGAGGAAGAACTGGACGAGGAGGGCAATCCGATTCCGAAGGAGGGAGAGGAAGGCAGCGCCGGAAACGGGGAAGGCGACGTGCCCGCAGGAGAAGAAGGAGGAACAGAAGGAGAGGGATCAGAGGATGGACCGGCAGGACCCAATGAGGCGTGGCGGGATTTCCCCCTGGATCCTGAGACAGGGTATCTGGTAGACCCGGCTACAGGAGATTTTTATGACCCACAGATCGGCACCAGGATAGGGAGAGGAAATTCTTCGGATGAGGAGTCCGGGGAAGGGACTGGTGACGAGTGGGCACCCGCTCCGCCGCCGGGAACAGGTGATGAGCCAGAGGAAACTTAAATAGCGGGAAGTGAGAATAACCTCAGAAAAAGGATAATAGATTATATTAATACCTTTTTGTGAGGTTTCTCTTTGATAGAAGGCAAGATGAATCATAAAACTTACCACAGAAGCAAGACGGTGACGGTGTTTTTTCTGTGCGTGCTGGTACTCTTTGGACTGGCAGGAAGACTGGTCTATCTGATGGTGTTCCAGTCTGAGTATTATACGATGAAAGCCAGGGAGCTGCACGAGAGGGAGAGAAGCATCAAGGCGGCCAGAGGACGTATCATAGACGCGAACGGGAAAATCCTGGCGGACAATAAAACCGTCTGCACGGTCTCCGTGATCCACAGCCAGATTACGGATGCGGAGGAGGTAATCGACACCCTTTCAAAAGAGCTGGGTCTGTCGGAGGAATATGTCAGAAAACGGGTGGAGAAATATTCTTCCATTGAAAAAATAAAGAGCAATGTGGAAAAATCGGTAGGGGATGCCATCAGGGCCAGAGGACTTGACGGGGTCAAGGTGGATGAGGATTATAAACGCTATTATCCGTATGATACGCTGGCGTCCAAGGCACTCGGCTTTACTGGCGGGGATAATCAGGGCATTATTGGCCTTGAAGTGATTTATGAGGAATATCTGAAGGGAGAAGCGGGAACGATCTTAACGGTGACCGACGCCAAAGGTGTGGAGCAGGACGAGGAGGGGGAGGAGCGGGTGGAGCCGGTGAGCGGCCGTGATCTCTATGTCAGTCTGGATATCAATATCCAGAGCTACGCCACCCAGCTTGCGAAACAGACCATGGAGACGAAGGAAGCGGACCGGGTATCCATCCTGGTGATGAATCCTCAGAACGGCGAGATTCTTGCCATGGTGGATGTACCGGAGTTTGACTTAAACAACCCGTACACGCTGCCGGACGGTATGGATGCGCTTGCTTTTTCCGAGAAGAAACGGCAGGAGCTGTTAAACGCCATGTGGAGAAACGGCTGCATCAACGACACGTACGAGCCGGGTTCCACCTTCAAGATCGTCACGGCGGCTGCGGGGCTGGAATCCGGGGCGGTGAAGCCTGCGGATACTTTCAACTGTCCCGGTTTTATCATGGTGGAAGACCGAAAAATCCGCTGTCATAAGGTGGGAGGCCACGGGGCGGAGGATTTCGTGCAGGGAACGATGAATTCCTGCAATCCCGTCTTTATCACGGTGGGGCTCCGCATAGGCGTGGAGCGGTATTACTCCTACTTCCGGCAGTTCGGGCTTCTGGATAAGACGGGAATCGACCTGCCGGGTGAAGCGGGGACGATCATGCACAAGATGGAAAACATCGGGCCGGTGGAGCTTGCCACCATCTCCTTCGGACAGTCCTTCCAGATTACGCCGATCCAGCTTGCCACCACAGCGGCGTCCATCGTTAACGGCGGCAGGCGGATTACGCCTCATTTTGCAGTGCGCGCAGTGCGGGCGGACGGAAGTGACAGCCAGTCTTTCACCTACCCGGTGAGAGAGCATGTGGTGTCCGACGAGACGTCCGAGACCATGCGGTATATCTTAGAGCAGGTGGTGGCGGAAGGAAGCGGCAAAAACGGCGCAGTGGAAGGGTACAAGGTGGGGGGAAAGACGGCTACCAGCCAGACGCTGCCCCGTGGGAGCGGCAAGTACATTGCTTCTTTTCTGGGCTTTGCCCCGGCGGATAACCCGCAGGTTCTGGCACTGGCAATCATTCATAATCCGAAGGGAACCTATTACGGCGGACAGATTGCTGCGCCTGTGGTGAGACAGCTTTTTGAGAATGTCCTTCCATATTTGGATGAAAAGTAATATAATAGTAGCCGCAGATGAAAAACATAGCACAGTCGCAGAAAAAAAGCTGCGACTGAAGCGGCATTTGTTTTTCATGCGGTACTAACGAGCAAACGTCCGATGAAATCGGACAGAGAGTGCGGGAGCACGGGTTTGCGAGTTTGGATGATATCATTTTGGAGGAAGCATGAACAGCGTCATTTTAATTTCGGTTTTGGTATCCTTTGCAATCAGTGTATTTCTGGGGCCGGTGGTGATCCCCTTTCTGCGAAGGTTGAAAGTGGGGCAGACGGAGCGGACGGAAGGGCCGGAGAGTCATCTGAAGAAAAACGGAACACCCACAATGGGGGGTATTCTGATACTGATGAGCGTGGTGGTTACCTCCCTTCTCTTTGTGAGGGATTATCCGGGCATTATTCCGGTGCTGTTTCTCACGCTTGGCTTTGGGCTGGTGGGATTTCTGGACGATTATATCAAGGTAGTTCTCAAGCGGTCTATGGGACTTCGGGCATGGCAGAAGTTTGCCCTGCAGTTTTTGGTGACGGGTGTTTTTGTATTTTACCTGCAAAGGTATACGGACGTCTCGCTGGCGATGAAAGTGCCTTTTTTAGACGGCGTCTATCTGGACTTCGGATGGGCGAATATTCCGATTCTCTTTTTTGTGGTGATTGGGACGGTGAACGGCACAAACTTTACGGATGGCCTGGACGGTCTGGCCAGCTCAGTGACAGTGCTTGTTGCGACCTTCTTTACGGTGGTGGCGATCGGGACGGACAGTGGGATTGAGCCGATTACCTGTGCGGTGGTAGGTGCGCTTTTGGGTTTCCTTCTCTTCAATGTGCATCCGGCAAGCGTTTTTATGGGAGATACCGGCTCGCTTGCCCTCGGCGGGTTCGTTGCGGCCACGGCTATTATGATGCAGATGCCGCTCTTTATCGTGATTGTGGGCTTTATCTACATGATTGAGGTACTGTCGGTTATCATACAGGTGACTTATTTTAAAATGACAGGCGGCAGGCGGATCTTTAAGATGGCGCCGATCCACCACCATTTTGAGCTGTGCGGATGGTCGGAAACACGGGTGGTGGCCGTATTTTCGATTGTGACGGCGCTGCTGTGCCTTGTGGCGTTGATGGGGGTAGCGTGAGAAGAACTTCTAATCACTCGCAGCAAGGGCTGCTTCGCGAAGAAGTTCTAAGTCTCACGCAGGAGAATGCCTGAAAAGCGGCATTCTCCGCACTGATTTGCGATTCCGTATAATGGAATTATGGAGGATGTTATGGATTTACAGGGGAAACATGTGCTGGTGGTCGGTTCCGGCTTAAGCGGAACCGGGGCTGTGAAGGCTTTATGCCATGCGGGGGCGAAGCCCTTACTTTTTGATGAAAACGAGAAGCTGACACCGGAGGAAGTGCGGGGGAAACTGACACCCGGCACGGAGGCGGAAATTGTGATCGGCACATTGTCCAAGGAGCAGAAAGCCTCAGTGGAGCTTGTCGTTTTAAGTCCAGGCGTTCCTACGGATACGGATTTTGTGGAGGATTTCCGAAAAAGGAATGTGAAGATCTGGGGCGAGATCGAGCTTGCCTATGAGATGGGGAAGGGGACGGTGATCGCCATTACAGGGACAAACGGAAAGACCACCACCACTTCTCTGGTGGGGGCGATCATGGCGGCCCACTGCAAAGATGTGGACGTGGTGGGAAATATTGGAAACCCGTATACCCTGACGGCGCTTGACTCAACGGAAGAGACCGTGACGGTTGCGGAGATCAGCAGCTTCCAGCTGGAGACGATTGATCGGTTTCAGCCGAAGGTTTCCGCGATCTTAAACATCACGCCGGATCATTTAAACCGCCATCACACGATGGAAAATTACGCGGCGGCGAAGGAAGCCGTCTGTAAAAACCAGACGAAGGCGGAGACCTGTGTCCTGAATTATGAAAACAGTTACACGAGGACTTTCGGGGAGCGGTGTCCGGCACGGGTAGTGTGGTTTTCTTCGGAGAGAAAGCTGGAGAACGGGTTTTATCTGGAAGGGGAGGAAATCTTTCGGGCACAAGACGGGGTGAGCGAAAGACTCATGGATATACATGACATGAAGCTGGTGGGTGTCTGCAATGTGGAGAACGTGATGGCGGCAATGGCGGTTACGACGGCCTGTGGCGTGCCGATGGAGGAAGTTCTGCCGGTAATCAGGGAGTTTGCGCCGGTGGAGCACAGGATTGAGTTTGTGGCCGAAAAGAGGGGAGTAGACTATTACAATGACTCCAAGGGAACGAATCCCGACGCGGCCATTCAGGGAATCCGGGCGATGAACCGGCCCACAGTGCTGATCGGCGGTGGTTACGATAAGCAGAGCGATTATGACGAGTGGCTGGAAGCTTTTGACGGCAAGGTGAAATGTCTGGTGCTGATTGGGCAGACAAGGGAGAAGATAGCGGCCTGCGCGCGAGAGCACGGGCTTCAGGATATCGTGCTGGCGGATACCTTTGAGGAGGCCTTTGAAGTATGTGTGGAGAAGGCGGAACCGGGGGATGCAGTTTTACTGTCTCCTGCCTGTGCGAGCTGGGGGATGTTCCCGAACTACGAAGTGAGGGGACAGCGGTTTAAGGAACTGGTAAATCGGATGGAGGAGAGTTGTTAGTGGCGCAGAGAAACGCATCCCGTAGAAGACAACAAAAGGGTGAGAGCTTTATGGATTACAGCCTGCTGTTTATCGTGCTCTTTCTTGTGGGCTTCGGCATGGTTATGGTGTTTTCCTCAAGCTCCTACGAGGCGAACTTAAAGCTGGGGGACTCGACCAAATATTTGCGGCAGCAGCTTTTTGCATCCATTCTGGGACTGATTGCCATGATGGTGGTGGCGAACATTCCTTACCATTTCTGGGAACGGTTCGCGGTGCCGGCCTATATCGGCTCCGCCGTGCTGATTTTACTGATTATTCCTTTCGGTTACAGCTCCGGCGGCGCAACGCGCTGGCTTTACATAGGTCCGATCTCCCTGCAGGTGGCGGAGGTGGCGAAACTGGGCATGATCCTGTTTTTATCCAGCCTGATCTGCAAAATGGGAAAGCAGATACGAAGCAATAAAGGCTTTATTCTTGTATTGGCTATCCCGATGCCGATAGCGCTGATGATCTGGCAGATTACCAATAACTTAAGCTCTGCCATTATTGTTATGGCGATTGCTGTTCTGATGTTGTTTGTGTCCTGCCCGGATTATAAGCGGTTCTTTCTTCTGGGACTGATTACGCTTGCGGGGGCAGCGGCAGCGGTTTTCTACGTGGTACAGACGGCGCAGGCCCATGTGGATGATCTGGATTTCCGCGGTGCCCGTGTGCTCGCATGGCTTGACCCGGAGGCGTACTCCAGCGATACCGGTTTCCAGACACTGCAGGCGCTCTATGCCATCGGAAGCGGCGGCGTGCTCGGCAAGGGACTGGGGCAGAGCATGCAGAAGAGAGGGTTTCTGCCGGAGGCGCAGAACGATATGATCTTCTCCATTATCTGCGAGGAACTGGGACTGTTCGGCGGGATTGCCGTTATCATCATGTTTCTGATGCTGATCTGGCGTCTGATGATCATTGCCAACAATGCGTCGGATCTCTACGGTGCTCTGCTGGTGGTGGGCGTGATGGGGCACATTGCCGTCCAGGTCATTCTGAATATTGCCGTGGTTACGAACTCAATTCCCAATACGGGCATTTCCCTTCCCTTCATCAGTTACGGCGGTTCTTCCGTCATGTTCCTGCTGATTGAAATAGGGATTACTTTGAGCGTGGCCAAGGGGATCCACCTGAAAGATTTATGAGGACAAGATAATTTTTGATCGGAAATCCATATAGATAGAATAGGTCATAAATAAAAACAGAGGTAAGTTTATGGACGCTGTTCGTATCTATGGTGGAAACTGTCTTTCGGGACAGACGAAGATACAAGGGTCAAAAAATGCCTCGCTGCCGATTCTGGCGGCGACACTTTTGATAGACGGTACCTGTGAGATTGTAAACTGCCCGGATATATCGGATGTATACCATATGCTTCGGCTGCTGGAAAGTCTGGGATGCCGGGTCTGCAGAAAAGCGGATGTGATCCGTATCGACACATGCGGGGTGGCCGAGTGCGACATGCCGGCCGACTCTGTAGGCGTGATGCGCTCTTCGATCATGCTTCTTGGCGCACTGCTTGCCCGCATGGGCGAGGTGGCCATGGAGTATCCGGGAGGCTGCGTGATCGGGAAGCGGCCCATTGACCAGCATCTGTGCGCGCTGAGGCGCATGGGTGTGGAGATTATGGAGGGGCCGGAGGGGTTTTGTGCCAGGGCCGGGAGACTTCGAGGCACAGTGCATGAGCTGCCTTTTGTCAGCGTGGGTGTGACGGAAAATCTGATTTTGGCGGCAGTTTTGGCGGAGGGAGAGACCGTGATCCACCCGGCGGCCAGAGAGCCGGAGATACAGGCGTTGTGTGATTTTCTGATCAGCGCCGGAGGTAAGATAAGCGGTGCAGGGACAGACCGCCTGGTGATTGAGGGCGTGAAAAAGCTCTGCCCGGTGCGCTTTTGTGTGCCGGCTGATCGGATTGTGGCGGGCACATATCTGGCGGCATGCATGTGTGCGGGCGGCCGTGTCTTTCTGGAGGATGCGCCCTGTGAACAGATGGAGAGCGTGCTTGCCTGCGCCCGGCAGATGGGCGTGCGCCTTATGCCGTCCCGGAATGGCCTGCTGGTGGAAGGCCGGGCCTGCCGAAGGCTTGAGGAGAGTCTGGTGACAGCGGTTTATCCGGGATTTCCCACGGATTTGCAGTCTCTTTTTATGGCGGCTATGGCTATATCCGGACAGGGCGGGCAGATTGAGGAGACGGTTTTTGAGAACCGATTCCGAATTGTGCCCGAGCTTGTGAAAATGGGGGCCGATATCCGGGTACGGGGAAAATGTGCCTGCATCCGGGGCGGCAGGAGGCTTTGCAACACCATTGTGGAGGCGCAGGAGCTGCGCGGCGGTGCGGCGCTGGTCGTTGCGGCGCTGGCGGCGGAGGGCACAGGCATCGTGACAAACCGCCATTATATTGACCGGGGATATGAAGACATTACACGCAGCCTGCGGGAGCTGGGCGCGGATATAGAGCTTGCATAACAACGCGAGAAGAACTTCTAGCCGCTCATGCCAGAGGGCATTTCGCGGAGAAGTTCTAAGTCTCGCGTGAGAGAATGCCAAAAAGCGGCATTCTCTGTGTGGAGAGGTGTTGAAAAGCGGCATTCCCCGCACTATGGAAAAATGAGGTCTGCAGATGAGCGATAAGAAAACCGTAAAAAAGAAAAAAAAGACGAATCCGAATCTGCGGCTGATTAAGAATGGGGATAAGGAAGAGGCAAAAAAGAAGAAACGTAAGCTGAGGAAACGGGAGGAAAGGCTGGAAAAGCTCCGCTTTGGAAAAGCGAGGCGGATGGGGATTCTGCTGACGGTCTTTCTTTCCCTTTTTCTGATTCTTGCCGGGGGCTATCTTTATATTATCAATAATTATAAGGTGACAACGGTTTATGTGGATGGCAGCATCCACTATACGAATGAAGAGATTATGGAGATGGTGATGGGGGGCAGATTTGGGAACAATTCCCTGTTTCTCTCCCTGAAATACCGTGATAAAGGAATCGAGGGCGTCCCTTTCGTTGAGACTATGGATGTGGATATCGAGGCGAAAGATACAATCCGCATCACGGTGTATGAGAAGGCGCTGGCAGGTTATGTCAGGTATCTTGGGCGCTATGTGTATTTTGACAAGGACGGCATTGTGGTGGAGACTTCCATGGAGGAAACTGCCGGAATCCCGCAGGTGACGGGGCTTTCCTTCGATCATGTGATTTTGCATGAGCCTCTGCCGGTGGACAAGCCGGAGTTGTTTGACGAGATTCTGAATATTACCCAGCAGCTTGCGAAGTATTCCCTCACGGCGGACAGGATTTATTTTAACAGTGCCTATGAGGTGACATTGTATTTCGGAGAGGCGAAGATCGCACTTGGGGAAAACAAAGATATCGACGAGAAGATTATGAAACTGCAGTATATTCTGCCGGATCTGTTGGGAAAAAGTGGTACTTTAGATATGCGTGATTACAGTGAAGATACGAAAACATACAGCTTTGAGCAGGATTGAGGGAAAAGTAATTCGGAAAAATCGGTGCAAAAAGGGACAAAAAGAAAAAAATGGCTTGCGAAGTTTGGAAATTAATTATATGATAAAGTATATGATTTTGCATGGAGTTTGCGGAAGTAGAAGGAGGAATCACCTTGCTGGAGATTAAGTCAAATGAAGCGGAGTCTGCTGCGAAGATTATTGTCGTCGGTGTCGGCGGCGCGGGCAACAACGCTGTTAATAGAATGATAGATGAAGAGATAGACGGTGTAGAGTTTATTGGTATCAATACGGATAAGCAGGCGTTGCAGCTCTGCAGGGCAACCAGACTGCTGCAGATCGGAGAAAAGCTGACCAAGGGGCTTGGCGCGGGTGCGAAGCCGGAGATCGGTGAGAAGGCTGCGGAGGAGAGCTCCGAAGAGGTTGCGCAGGCATTGAAGGGAGCGGACATGGTGTTTGTCACCTGCGGCATGGGCGGCGGCACCGGAACGGGTGCGGCTCCTGTGGTGGCCAAGCTTGCGAAGGATATGGGCATTCTGACTGTCGGTGTGGTGACGAAACCCTTCCGCTTTGAGGCGAAGGCGCGCATGACCAATGCTCTGTCCGGGATTGAGAAAATTAAGGACAATGTAGATACCTTGATCGTGATTCCAAACGACAAGCTTCTTGAGATTGTGGACAGGCGTACAACCATGCCGGAGGCTCTTAAGAAGGCGGATGAAGTGCTTCAGCAGGCGGTACAGGGCATTACGGATCTGATTAATATGCCTGCCATCATCAATCTGGATTTCGCGGATGTGCAGACGGTTATGAAGGATAAGGGTATCGCGCATATCGGTATCGGCACAGGCAAGGGCGATGACAAGGCAGCGGAGGCCGCTAAGATGGCGGTGGAGAGTCCGCTTCTTGAGACGACCATTACAGGGGCGACTCATGTGATTATCAATGTATCGGGTGATATCTCCCTGGCGGATGCATCCGACGCTTCCGATTATGTGAGAGCGCTTACGGGCGATGAGGTGAATATCATCTTCGGTGCAATGTATGATTCCAGCATGACAGACACCTGTAATGTCACCATTATCGCTACAGGCATTGAGGAGAAGGCGGGCAGACAGGGCGCAGGCCTCGGCTTTAAGAGCGGATACATAACCCCCACCTCCCTGCAGGGAAAGAGCACGGTAGGAGCGGGCGCAGGCCTTAGCGCGTTTGCCGCAGCAAATCTGGGACTGAAACAGCCGGCTACCGGACAGGGCGGACAGGCTAAGACGCAGGCAGGGCTTAAGCCGATCGGTATCCAGAAGACCAACGACATCAAGAGCTCCGTGGAGGAAAAATCGCTGGATATCCCGAGCTTCCTTAGAAAATAGAATTTTATGATAATATGGAAAGATGTGAAAAACCACAGGAGAATATCCTGTGGTTTTTTGTTTTTCCTTGTAGCTATCTGTCTGGAAAAATAGGGGAAATGCTCCTTGATTGTGACAGAATATGCAGACCGTATTTTCTATAATGAAGAGGAAATACGGAGGTGGAATGTGTATTACAAATTATATATTGACAGTGTTTTCATCCTGCAGATGACGACTGATCTGTATCTGCTGTCCCTGGCCGGACAAATTATGCGGCGTACTGCCACGCGCCGGAAGAGATGGCTGGGAGCGGCGGTGGGAGCCGGGATGAGCTGCCTGTTTTTGATGCTGCCTGTTTTCTCGGTGGGAGGCAGGCTTTTACTCGGTTCGGTGCCTGTCAGTATGTGTATGATGTGCCTCACCTATCAGATACACGGTGTACGCAGTCTTTTCAAAGCGTCCCTGTCGATGGCTGCCGCCGGCTTTTTTTTAGGCGGCGGTATGATATGGATTCTGAATCGCTTAAGAACCGTTATGAAGGGGAGCGGAGGTCTTTTCTTAACCCTGGCGGCGGGCGCTTTGTCCTATCTGTTTCTGCGTGTCATTTTGCGATGGCTTCTGAGACGCCGTGATGACAGTATGCGGAAGGTGCGCATCTATGTGCCGTCTCTGGGACAGGAGATCCGCATAAATGCGCTGGTGGATACGGGCAATCACCTGTCAGATCCTATAAGCGGTGCACCGGTGAGTGTGATCAGCAGGAAGACGGCACGCTGTATGGCATCCTGTCTGTCTGAGGAAAAGTTTCATGTGGTTCCGTACAGAAGCGTGGGGAAACAGAGTGGGATTCTTTCAGCCTACGAGCTTCCGGAGATATTGATTGAAGAGACGGATGGGACGCTCAAAAGAGAACATGTCATAGTTGCGGTTTGTGATACGGGAATATCGGAGGACAGTGAGTACCAGATGATATTACACCCCGGGCTATTAGAAAACTAGGAGGAAAAAAGATGGTTTTTAAAGTGGCAATTCCCGGTAAGATTCAGTTTAAGATGGTGCACAGGGACCAGAAGTTCCTGATGACCAGACAGGGAGACATTCATTACATAGGAGGGGCAGAGGTACTGCCGCCGCCTCTCGAAAGCGAGAAGGAAAATGAGATTATCAGCGACCTGGGAACGGAATATGAGGATGAGGCAAAATCGATTCTGATAGAACATAACTTGAGACTGGTGGTGTATATCGCGAAAAAGTTTGACAATACGGGAGTGGGGGTGGAGGATCTGATTTCCATCGGAACCATCGGACTGATCAAGTCCATCAACACCTTTAATCCGGGAAAGAATATCAAGCTGGCGACTTACGCATCGCGCTGTATTGAGAATGAAATTCTGATGTACCTGAGAAGAAATAACAAGCATCGGATGGAAGTTTCCATCGATGAGCCGCTGAACGTGGACTGGGACGGCAATGAACTTCTCCTTTCGGATATTCTGGGGACGGACGAGGATGTCATTTATAAGGATCTGGAGGATGAAGTGGAGAGAAAACTGCTGATCCGGGCAATTGCCAAGCTGTCCGAGCGGGAGCAGACGATCATCCGCCTGCGTTTTGGAATCGGGAATGCGGACGGGAAGGAACTGACGCAGAAGGAGGTGGCGGAGCTGCTTGGGATTTCGCAGTCCTATATCTCCAGACTGGAAAAGAAAATTATGCGGCGTCTGAAAAAGGAGATGAGCAAGGATAACTGATGCCAAAATACAAGGGATCAATCGGAGATATGTTTGCTTTTTGTCTCTGGTGCGCGTATAATAAATAAAAAAGAAGGCGTGTGTTACATAGTTAATATGGGGGACAAATGAAAAAAATAATCTTGATTGTCGATGATGACAGACTGACGCTGTCTACGGCGCAAAAACTCCTTGAAGGAGAGTACAAGGCAGTTGCCGTAAATTCGGGAAAACAGGCATTTAAGTATCTGGAGCGTCACATGCCGGATCTGATTCTTCTGGACATCAATATGCCGGAGATCGGTGGTTTTGAGGTGATGGCGACATTGCAGAAGGATGTCCGCTGGTGTAAGATTCCTGTGATCTTTCTGACGGCTGACCGCAGCGCAGAGACGGAGATTGAGTGTTTCCGTGTGGGGGCATGTGATTACATTTCCAAACCCTTTGAACCGAATATCATGCTCAGCAGGATCAGAAGCACCATTGAACTGGACGGTTATCGGAAAGATTTGCAGCGCAGGCTGGATGAAAAGACAAAGGAGATGGAACGCATCACGATCCAGGCGATTATGACGGTTGCCAATACAGTGGATGCGAAGGATGACTATACAAAAGGACACTCCATGCGGGTGGCAGCGTATGCAGAGCTTCTGGCGCAGCGTCTGGGCTGGTCCGATGAGGAGATCCAGAATATTTATTATGTGGCGATGCTGCATGATGTGGGAAAGATCGGCGTGCCCGACGCTGTGCTCAATAAGCCCTTTAAGCTGACAGATGTGGAGTTTCGCCTGATCAAGGGGCACACCCTTGTAGGCGCTGAGATATTAAATGACTTCAAGATGTTTCCCAATGTCAATGTGGGTGCGAAATACCACCATGAGCGTTACGATGGGAAGGGGTATCCGGAAGGGTTAAAGGGAGAATCAATTCCTCTGGTTGCCAGGGTGATCGGTCTGGTGGATTCCTATGATGCCATGACCAGCAACCGGGTTTACCGCAGGAGACTGAATGACGATGTGGTCATGCAGGAACTTGAGAAAGGAAAGGGAAGCCAGTGGGATCCTGAGCTGGTGGATATTTTTGTGGGTCTTATTAAAGAGGGCGCTTTAGAGAAAATGTGGATGCCGGAGGAAGATCTGGCGACGCCGATTTTTGACAGCGGCAAGATCATGGGCATTGCCATGGGAACCGAGAATGTATTGGAGTCACCTGTCGATTATCTGACAGGGCTTCTGAGCAGATACAAGGGAGAACACGATATTACCTTAAGCCTGCGTGCAGAGGGCGGCACCTTAATGCTGATAGATCTGGATCATTTCAGACAGATTAATGATGTGCACGGTCACCTGATGGGGGACTATGCGTTGAAAACAGTGGCGGATGTGCTGAAGGAAGTCTGCGAGAACGAGATTGTGTGCCGTACCGGCGGGGATGAGTTCCTGTATTATCTGCCGGGGGTGACAGACGAGGAAGCTGTTACGCACAAGGTGGAAGAGCTTTTGGAAGCTTTCCACAAAAAGCAGGAAGAGACAGAGGTACTTAAGGATGCCGAGCTTTCTGTGGGTATCAGTATCTCCGGGACGGACGGAAGAGAGTTTGAGGAGCTGTTCAGAAGAGCGGACAAGGCGCTCTATCTGGTAAAACAGAACAGAGGCAGGCATTACGATTTCTTCCAGAAAGCCGGTATCCTGCGGACTCCGGAACAATCCCAGGGTGATCTGGATAAGATTATGGATGCCATTAAGAACCAGGAGACCTATAAGGGCGCGTTCCAGGTAGATTACGATGAGTTCAAACATGTGTACGATTTTGTGAAGCATATGTCGATACGGAGCAAGAAAGAGACACAGCTTCTGCTCTTTACCCTGTTTTCTTCAGACGGCAGCGAGGTGAAGCTGGAGCGTATGGAGACAGCCATGCAGTGTATGGAGCAGGCAATCTGCAAATCCCTGCGCGGCGTGGATGTGGGTGCAAGGTACAGCAGTTCCCAGTTCCTGGTGATCCTTTTAGGAACGGGACGGGAAAATGTGCGTGTGGTGACGGACCGTATCGTGCAGAACTATTTCAAGCTTTACGGGGAGAAGGATATCACGCTCACTTATGATATTGCGAAGTTTGGGTGAGGAACGGTATCGGGTATAAAATTATAATGCCATCAAAAAAGGGAAAGTGTACACTGCTGATGTGGTGTACACTTTCCTTTTTTAGACAATACAGCCGCCTCTATTTTAGTTTGCCTCCCATTTAACACAGAATGTACATTCAGACACAGTATTTGCCGCATATCTAAAGATTAGATATGCATAAGTGTGGCTGCTCTCAACCAATGACGGATGGTCTGCGTCTGTTGGTGTCCATGTCAATCGGTACAATCCACTATCGGGCCTGTCAGCTGTCGCATTCGTTATAAAATGACTCATGATCAATGCAGTTGATTTCGTTATATCGGTAGAAATAGTTGGTTTGATACCGAAAACTTTACTATATGTATCTCTAATAACTTTTCCAGTAGAATTAACGGTTATCCCTAAATGAATATTATGGAAACAAGTTTTTATAACGGCTATTCGATATTGTCCTACAGAATGCGTAAATTTAAACGGCTCTTTTGGTGGTATATCAAACACATTAATTATTTTGTTAATATTATTTGCCATTGTGGCAAACGCCGCATCAGCCGCCGTGGCAATGCCCTTTGCAGTGATGGAAGCGGCGACTGCTGATTTACCATCACTGACAGATTTTTTTAGGGCATCAACCTCGGTTTTTGTAGCATAAGTTGCAGCAATGTCTTTTCCGTTTTTATCATTGACTGCCTTTGTCGCGGATGTGGCGTTGCCGGAAAACGATGCGGCGGAGACTGTTCCGGGAAAGGATGAATTGCCGCTTTCATCTAACAGGGTAACGGATTTTGTCACACTGTTTGTCCCTGCATTTACGGTGGACTTGGCAGTGTATTGTAACAGGCGTTTGTTCTGGTGGACGCCGTCCGTAAAATATCCGTTTGTGGAGTTGAGCTTATCAAGCATGGTATAGGATCCGGCAGCGGCGGCAGAGTTGATGATGGCGTGTCCCTGATTTCCGGCAAGATAGGTATTTGTGCTCTTGGAGCTGGTGAGGGAGCCGGACATCGTGTCACCTGTTTTTCTGACAAACTGTGACTGGAGGTCTGGTGTATCTTCGCGGTCTGCCAGTTCGTTTACCCTTGTCGTGAGCGCCGAAACGAGATTTCGGATATCGCCATGGGAAGCAGGCGAAATATTATGGTCGGATATTCCTTTCTGGGTGTAGGCGGTGGTGGCAATCTGTGTGGTACTGGTTCCCGGCGGAGCGGTAGGAGCCTGCGGGGTACCGGTCAGGACAGGACTTGCGATATCAGCTTTTAAGCGGAGGGCTTCCGACTGCGCGGCCGATACCGGTTTATCGGCGTCGGGTGTATTGTCGACATAGGAAAGACCCAACGTTTCTTTCGTCAGATGATGCGGGTTTCCGGTGTCAGTCATATGTGCCGCCAGCGTATCGTTCACGGTCTTTACGGAGTTAGGCGTGGCGGCATCTGTCGTGGAATCGCTACGGGTGGAGTCAACGAGCTTCACGGTTCCTTTATTGTTCAGGTCGGCGGCGTACAGTTCGTGCCGTGGGATTCTGGCCTGATCGTCCAGGGATGGGATACCGCCCGGCTGGTCTTTCTCCTTTTTGAATACCAGATCTTTTTTTAGGCCATCCAGTTCCAGGAGGATGTCAAGAATATTCTTGTAGGTGTCGGTGGAAGTCAGGTTTTCGTCGTTGTGTACAGCTTTGCCGACCACAATGTTGAAGCGGCTGGAGGTATACTGCTTTCCTGTATTGTCGCCTAAGATCAGCTCACATTCCACGGTGCCGGGGACGGCAGAGAGCTGTCTGGCCACTTCGATGACGACCTTGTTATCGCAGATGCTGCACCATTCGTCGGTGTTGACCTGTTTCCCGTCAGGCTTGATCGCTTTCAAAAAGACGGCAGTGTTTTCGGGTATCTCGAATCTTTGGCCGTCGTTCGTAAGACCGATGGAGATAACCCGTCCGGTGTCATACTGGGGCACGGGCAGATTGATAATGCCGGTGTCGTTGTAGAAACCGAGGGTGATATCTTTACTCAATAGTTCCATGAGGTTCCTCCTTCTCGCTGACATCATCCGTCAGCCAGCTTTCGGCTGCTTTTCTCCATAATTTCGGCACGTCGTCAATCGTTATGCTGCCGCTTAAAATTTTGATTCCATAAAATCTTCCCATTATATATTGCCTCCTTCCTCGGCAAGGGAGCTGATTGCGTCTCCCATATCCGCGATAGCGCCGTCATGTATGCTAAGTTCTGCCGTCAGGGCAGCTACCTGTTCCCGCAGCAATTCTACCTCTGTCTTTTCACGCAGATAGAAATGACACTTGACAGACTCCTTTTCATGGAAAGAATGTTCGCTGTCAACGACAAGGTTCTCTTTCTGATCGAGCAGATCGCCGTTCCCTGATACAAGCCTGACGTGTTTTAAGTTACGTTCCGTGAGGTGGTTCCACATGGATGAGTACTGGACAGGCTCCACCATAATGTCAAACAGGGTAGATCCATTGGACACGGGTATTTCCGTGTTGTCTGATAAGATAAGTTTAAACATAAGTATTTCCTCCTTTTTTATAAGTGGTATTTGCTGATCTGGCTCATGAAACGGGTATCCATTCTATTGTCAGGTCGATTGTTGAAGTACTATTAGTATATCTGCATATGGAAACAAAATCGCAATTTTCAGAACCGATAAATGTGTGAGTCTCTGCATCCAGTGTAATGGCATTGGAATCATTACCTCCGGTGAGTCCATAATGGATATCATTTCCATGATCTGTAAAATATCTGCATTTCCAATAGGTGGCGACCTTCATGGCGGATGCGACAGAAGATGACACTTTTATTCTTTTCCCGTAAGTTTTCAGAAATATAGAACGGTATTGCCCGACGACAATATTCTGGAGAACCTTCTTATTCCCAGCGGGCGGGGAGGTATTAGGGGCGGCTCCCACACTTACGGCATAGAGGCCGTCATATCCGCTGTCCGGATAAACCGTCTGCACATGCGCGTTTGGTGTAACGGATTTGGACTGTGTCCGAAAGGTTGTTTTCAGTTTCCCGATATTTGCTGTCATTGTGGCAAACGCCGCATCAGCCGCCGTGGCAATGCCCTTTGCAGTGATGGAAGCGGCGACTGCTGATTTACCATCACTGACAGATTTTTTTAGGGCATCAACCTCGGTTTTTGTAGCATAAGTTGCAGCAATGTCTTTTCCGTTTTTATCATTGACTGCCTTTGTCGCGGATGTGGCGTTGCCGGAAAACGATGCGGCGGAGACTGTTCCGGGAAAGGATGAATTGCCGCTTTCATCTAACAGGGTAACGGATTTTGTCACACTGTTTGTCCCTGCATTTACGGTGGACTTGGCAGTGTATTGTAACAGGCGTTTGTTCTGGTGGACGCCGTCCGTAAAATATCCGTTTGTGGAGTTGAGCTTATCAAGCATGGTATAGGATCCGGCAGCGGCGGCAGAGTTGATGATGGCGTGTCCCTGATTTCCGGCAAGATAGGTATTTGTGCTCTTGGAGCTGGTGAGGGAGCCGGACATCGTGTCACCTGTTTTTCTGACAAACTGTGACTGGAGGTCTGGTGTATCTTCGCGGTCTGCCAGTTCGTTTACCCTTGTCGTGAGCGCCGAAACGAGATTTCGGATATCGCCATGGGAAGCAGGCGAAATATTATGGTCGGATATTCCTTTCTGGGTGTAGGCGGTGGTGGCAATCTGTGTGGTACTGGTTCCCGGCGGAGCGGTAGGAGCCTGCGGGGTACCGGTCAGGACAGGACTTGCGATATCAGCTTTTAAGCGGAGGGCTTCCGACTGCGCGGCCGATACCGGTTTATCGGCGTCGGGTGTATTGTCGACATAGGAAAGACCCAACGTTTCTTTCGTCAGATGATGCGGGTTTCCGGTGTCAGTCATATGTGCCGCCAGCGTATCGTTCACGGTCTTTACGGAGTTAGGCGTGGCGGCATCTGTCGTGGAATCGCTACGGGTGGAGTCAACGAGCTTCACGGTTCCTTTATTGTTCAGGTCGGCGGCGTACAGTTCGTGCCGTGGGATTCTGGCCTGATCGTCCAGGGATGGGATACCGCCCGGCTGGTCTTTCTCCTTTTTGAATACCAGATCTTTTTTTAGGCCATCCAGTTCCAGGAGGATGTCAAGAATATTCTTGTAGGTGTCGGTGGAAGTCAGGTTTTCGTCGTTGTGTACAGCTTTGCCGACCACAATGTTGAAGCGGCTGGAGGTATACTGCTTTCCTGTATTGTCGCCTAAGATCAGCTCACATTCCACGGTGCCGGGGACGGCAGAGAGCTGTCTGGCCACTTCGATGACGACCTTGTTATCGCAGATGCTGCACCATTCGTCGGTGTTGACCTGTTTCCCGTCAGGCTTGATCGCTTTCAAAAAGACGGCAGTGTTTTCGGGTATCTCGAATCTTTGGCCGTCGTTCGTAAGACCGATGGAGATAACCCGTCCGGTGTCATACTGGGGCACGGGCAGATTGATAATGCCGGTGTCGTTGTAAAAACCGAGGGTGATATCTTTACTCAATAGTTCCATGAGGTTCCTCCTTCTTTCGAATAAAATCAGAGCAGAAGCATTATGCGTTCTGCTCTAAGACTGCTAGGCGCCGTTTTAGGGTTTCGATTTCTTCGTGCTGTTCCTGGATCAGTTTTAACATGGGCGCGATCAGCATGTTGTACTCCGGCACTTCAGGCTCGCCGTTTTTTAAGTTACAGGCTATGGGGTAGATCTCGTTTACATCCTCCGCCAGAAAACCGATGATATCTTTGCCGAAACGCTGGTCGCCCGGGCTCAGATAGGAATCCTTGTATTGAAACTGAATGACGGGGAGGGAGTAGAGCCGGTGGGGGTTTAGGGAATCGGAGAGCTGGGTGGTGATGTGATTCTTGTATTTTTTGGAGGAGGAAGCGTATTTTACGATTTCGCCGCTCTCGACAAGCCGCAGCTGGGAGCCGGAACTGCTCGTGTTTTCCAGCAGATAAGTATTGCGGATATGCTGGCCGTATGCAAACTCATAGGCAGTGTATGTGGCATTTTCCGAAAATCCGGGGAAGAAACTGATTGTGGAATCAGTATCCATACCGATATCGGGGTTTATTATGGTGCCGGAACCTGTTTCAGGCAGTTTAATGATATCGTCATATAAGTGTTGCTTATAATCATACACCGATTTCTGTATGCCGCGGATTCCGTTGGCGTCACAGACACAGGTATGGTCAATTTCTGACACAGAATGATAAGAATCGTTTTTGTACCTTTTCGTCAATTCCAGATAACCGCCGGACGTGAGGGAGTCCATCGCCAGTTTCGCATAGTCGTAGGCATGTTTTTCCGGGGATTGTGCGTCGTATACGACGATTCCGTCATTGCCGAAAACAAGGTCGATGCCGTAGGCGTCATCCTCTCGGCAGTGAGAGGATGCACAGATTTCTCCGTTATGGATCTGGAGACAGTTGTTTGTGATGCCGGTAGCAGGATTGACTTCGATACTGCCTATCGTCAATTCGTTTATATCCTTTATCTCACAGGTGCCGTCCTGTTTTACAGAAAAGCTTTCTCCGGCGCAAATCCCTTCATCTCCAAGCACCATCTGTTTTTCGCCGTTTTCACCGATCTTATAAAATCCCGTTTCATCAAATTTCCATCCGGCGATTGTCCCCGAACGGTTTGCCACCAGACTGTCGGCAATGACATCGCCTTCGACGAGCAGACTGTCATCGTGCAGCTTCAGTTTTCCGCCGCCGAAATTGAACTCACCGCTTGTCAGGTCGATAATGGTTCCGCTTGTATTGGAGAGAGGAGCGGCGGGAGAGCCGTTATAGTTGTTGGATTTCACCGCGTTGGTCAGACAGTCGCCGTTAATCTTGACTTCGCCGCTTTCCAGACGGTCGAAGATGCCGCTGTGCGCAATCAGTTTTCCGAAATTTCCTTTATTGGTTCTGATGCTGTCCAGGATCACGTCGGCTATCTGCGTGCCGAAGGTCTCTGATTTCAGCAGGGCGTTCAGCATATTGTTGGCAATCTGGATATCCGCATCGTTTTTGCCGTAGGTTCCGCCGCTGCCGGACGAAGAGCCGGAGGAAGGGTGGGAGCCGGAAGCGCCTTCTCCGAAGAGAAACGCCAGATCGTTGACATCTGACAGGGATCTCGTCATGGTGGAAAATTCCACGGAGATATCCCCGGTGGTTTGAAGCGGGTTTGATTCGATGGATATGAGTCGCAGCGTCTCGGAATCATCGCGGAACAGATCCGGCTGCAGCCGGATGAAATTGCCGATGACGAAGTCTTCCCACAGCGGTGCAAATTCTTCCAGCGCGAAGAGATTATCGATGGTGGTGTGGAAGGCATACTGTGGGTGGGATGCAATGTCCAGATGAGACTTTGCGTCCTGGTAAAGGGTTTCTGCCACGTCGACCATGGTCAGGATATCGTCCAGATTTGTGGTCACGATATTTTTACTGCTGTAATCTGCCTCGTTGATGAGCAGGCAAAAAAGTTTCAGATTCTCTGTGTTGAAATTGTTTTGCGGCAGAACAGAGGCGGAGAGGGCATCCCTTTCCGCATTGACAGATGCAAGGTGTTCCTGCAGGGAAGCGATTTCTCCCTGCCTTTCGGAAATGGCAGCCTCGCACAGCCGGATGATACCTTTGCAGGATGTGCCGGTTATGGCGTTAGGGCGGGAGTCAAAGGCCATATAGTCGAGATAACTGTTCAGTGTGTCCTTAAATGCGCTGATCGTGGTAAACTGCGCTTTCTGGCTGGCGGTCAGCCTTTCCCATCCGGCTTCGTCGGGGGTCTGGTAGGATGTGGGATTTTCTTTCGTGCCGCTTTTGATGAAGCCGTCCCGGTATAAAAGACTGACGCATTCCATCCAGGCTTTCCTTTTTGCTTTTAGTTCCTCCAGGCCGTACAGTTCAAATTCATACAGAAAGGCGGTTACCGGTTTTACCATGGCGGGATTTCCGGCGTAGGCGGGGTTCCCGTTTTCACACACAATATAGCGGCCATTTTCATCCCGCTCAAGATTGCCGTTTTCGTCTGTCGCATACCAGATTTTCATGGCCTCCAGGACGGAGGGGATGATCTGGTATTTGTAGGCGTAGTAATCGTGCCAGTACATGGTGGTCCGCAGATGCGCCTCATCCAGCGCCGTGTCCGGGGAGGGATAGAGACCAGGATAGTCGTTTTTGTAAAGGGTGGTCAGGGCGGCCAGTGCCTTCTCGTAGGCATTTAAGGAGAGGTACAGTTCATCCGCCTTGTAGGTTTTGTAGTCGATGCTGCAGCCGTCGTCTGGCAGGCGGTTCTGCAGTTCGCTGATGGCAAGCAGGGTCTGGTTATATTCCTTTGTCAGGGCAATGTAATCTGGACGCAGGTCTTCCCGCTTTTTGTTCCATGCGGCATACTGGTTGTGGAAACTTTCGGTGACATACTTATAATCCCCGTATTCATTGCGGGTGGCGGCGAAGTAATCCAGATTGTAAAGATAAGGATCGCCGAAGTTGACGTATTCGATGCCAAGACCGCTGCCGCTTTCGCAGGAAGGGCGGTATCTCGTGATCAAGGCGGCATCTGCGGTGGATTCTACCTGAATCCGGCTGGCCAGATTGCGCAGACCGATGCAGATGCCGGTATCCTTTCCGATGTTCGGATAGGAGCGGAAGCTGACCCTGCGTTTTCTGCGGTCAAAGAAAAAAAGAATTTTTGCCGTTGGAGCGACTTCGCTCATGAGGAAGGAATAGATATCTTTTCCGTCCACGCTGAACTGATATTTTCTGGCGCAGGCGTCTGCCTCTGCGGTTTTTAAGCTGTCGTCCACTGTCCATCCGGTTTCCTGCAAAGCCAGGTGCAGAAGGGAAAGGCCGGGATGTTCAAAGTTTGCAAGGCTGATATATTCTTTCGGGAGGCCCGTGTAAGCGTCCAGATTACCGTCCGCCAGATATTCTTGACTTTCGCCGGTGCCGTTATTGATATAAAAACTGCGGAGAAATTTCTGCTGCAGCTCGCATTCCGCCGTGTGGGCCGTGACGCTTTTGGTTTCCTGTATGCCGTCGCCTGTGACGACAGGCTCTGCGTCGATCAGAAAAAGAGCGTTGGCGGTGTCGCTCTCCAGCAGGAGATACATATTTGGGGAGAGGGATTCGTAAAAATCAGAGGGTGAAAAGTTGTTGTTTTCATCCACGTATTTGCTGACTTCAAAAGTAAGTTCCCACATATCAGTCAGCGTTTTTTTCATTTTACAGGTTTCCTCCTTGAGACCGTTCGGTCTGCCGAGTATGTCGCCTGTAGGTTTTGCCAGATAAATCATAAACATCCTGCCTTTCTGGGAAATTCAAAGATAAAGGTAACTTCGCAGTTCCCGGTGATCTGAATGTTGTTTGTCCCACGGATCAGCCGGAACCAGTAGAGCGATTCCATGTGGCTGTCGGTGGATGAGACATAGCTGGAATACTGTGTCGTCCAGCCCACTTCATGAAACGGTATGAGACGGCTTCCGCAGTTTACGTCAAGCAGCTTCATCTGCGCGCAGTCAATCAGGAGCGTGCGCTTTCCCAGGCTGTCAGCGGAGACAGTCGCAGGGATGGAGAGTGTCACGGATTTCTGGTCGCTCCTATTTTCGATCACAATCGAGTCAGTGTTTTGGGCGGATAAAAGGATCTGCGGGTAGAAGACGCCGTTTACCGTGTCGGCAAGGTTGTCTATGGCAAAGCGCTCCTCGCCGGTAACGGCAAATCTCTTTTCTGTGGGATCGGTAAATCCAAAAGGGGAGTTGGTCTGGAAGACCAGCTTTTTGGCGTGATGTTCCAGAAATACCTTGTCTTCAATCTCTGTACAGACGGCGTAATAGTGGAGCGATGGGACAGCGCTGTCGTTAAAGTACAGCGGCCTTGGAACGGTGGAGCCTGTAAGCCAGCGGTTGACGGCCATGGATTCCAGCCTGGTAAAAGGCGTCTCATCCCGCTTGACCACATAGAAGGAAAATTCGATGTTACCATCAAAGTTTACACCGTAATTGTTAGTCTTTAAGCGCACGTGGCTGATGCTGCCGCTTTCGATTGTCCTTCGCAGGCCGCTCGCGGAAATGTTTGCGCTCTCGTCGATCCAGCATATCATCAGATTGTAGGAATCGCTGCTCTGGCTGTCAAAGATAAAAGAATCTGCATCTAAAAATGACATGTATGTGTTGCCTCCTTTCCGGGGAGGGAGGGCAGGAAAAAGGTTCCTGCACCCCTCCGTATCATTGTGTCAGTGTAAGGCGTATCCGATCTTTTTCAGATCGCCATACTGTTTCTGTGTGGTGTACCGATAGGATTTCTCCAGAATTTCCTGCAGCCCGGGAAGCGCATCCCTGTCCACATTGCCGTCCACACGCAGAAGTGCATCGTAGTGGTTGACGATTCCTACAGATTCCTGGCCGGATGACGGTAACCTGTCCAGGGTTCCTGCAGAATCAGGAAGGCTTCTGAGAGCCAGGGAGATGCCGGCATCCGGCAGACTGGTCAGGAAGGTTTCCATCCGTTCTCCGGCAAGCCGGTAGAAGTCGGTGACTTTCTGCATGGTTTCCTCCACCGCGTCAGTGGAGGTGCGGTACAGCTCTTTGGCCTCCTCGATCACTTCCTTCTGGGATTCAAGGGTTTCCTGTACGGTTTTTGTGGAGTCATCCAGCGCTTCTTCCAGTGTCTTCGCGTAATCGTCCAGGGCATCCATGCTGATGGAATACTCGTGTTCCATCCTGGCATTTTCCCGATCTTCCTCCGCCTGTGCAAGATCTGCTTCCAGCTTTGCTTTTCTGGCCTTTGCCTGCGCCGTGTCAATCTCACTTAAGGCGGCAAGCTCCGCCCGCAGGGAGTTAATGTTTTTGTTTTTCTCCTTTAAGCTTCTGTCATAGTCATAGTAGGATTTCTTGGCCTGCAGGGCTTCCTTCCTGGCGGAGATGATATCCTTCCAGCCTGATACTTCCTCCTCCTGTGCCTGCCGCATCAGATCCACGATGGTGTTTTCCAGGGAGGCGGCATCGGAGAGGGTGTCGTAGTAGTTCTGTGAAGCCTCGGCAAGGGCTTCCTGATAGGCGGTATCCGAGGCATAGGTGTCCCGGTTTTCCTGGATTTTTTTGGTCAGTTCCAGATATTCCTCTGCCTTGTTCTGGGCGTTTTCCAGCTGGGATACCAGCAGGGCGGCTTTGGCCGTTCCGTACTCGGAAAGTCCGTCGCCGTCGTAGAGCCATGCATCCTGGATCAGTCCGGACATAGAGGAGAGAACTCCGTCCGCGCGGTTTAATTCTTCGATAGCGTCTGTGATGCCGGAGAATCTGACTTCGCGCAGTGCATCGTTGATTTCCTGGATGGAATCCGCCGTATCGATCAGCCCGGATTTGGCATCCGCCAGCGCCTGTTCCCATTCGCTGGCCCAGAGATCTGCATATTCGCCCCAGTTGTCCGCATCGACAGCGCGCTCATTTAATACATCGAGAACAGCCTGTAATCTGTCCGCCATCTCCGTGTTGCCGGAAGCTTTATAGCTGTCCATGGCTTTCTGGAACAGATCCATGGAGGACTGAAAATCGTTGGTGTCAATGCCTTCCAGAAGCTGTTTGTACTCGTTGATCTGGGAGAGTGTTGCGTCGTATTTCGAGGTCAGCGTTTCCAGATACTTTTCATACACGCCGATCTGGTCGGAGAAAGCGTCTTCATCCAGATCCGTCAAAAGGCTGGCTAACTTATCGCCGGAGAAACGGTCATAGAGAGATACCAGATCGCTGTAGTAGCTGATATAGGCATCCAGACAGGAGAGCTGTTCGTTTAAGGAGTTTAAGTTGTACTCGGCGATCTGTTTCGCAAGCCCGTACACTTTGGAGTAATAGCTATTGGCCTCGGACTCGGCATCGGCCAGGTTTTCATCCGTAGTCTTGCGCAGTTTTTCCAGATCGTCCTCCATCAAGGACAGGAGATCGCTGATCTGGGACTGCTTTTGTGTGCTCCATTCCTCGAGCCGGGACTTCAGGCTGTCGTAGGTGGCGGCCTCTTTTTCGCTCAGGGTTTTTCCGTCCTCCCTTTTGAGCTGGAGCGTGTACCACTGCTCCCATGTTTTCATGTAGTCCGCGATGTTGTCCCCGGTGGCCCCCTTTTCCAGCGCCTCGAGCTGTGCCGTGTATTTCCGCAGATTTTTTTCCTCGGCGGTGGTCAGCCCTTTTTCGCTGTCACGCTTGTTTTCCAGACGCTGTTTATTGGCAAGGAGGTTTTTGTACTGGGTGGAGGCATGCATGTTGGAGCTGATGGCGTCGATCTGGGCCTTGTAACTTTCGCGGATGCCCTCGGAGGCTTCCTCAAATTCCCGTTTGATATTGGCGGCTTTGTCGCCGGGATTCTGGATTTTTTCAAGCTGTTCCTTTAAGGATTTGACGGTGGCATCCCTCTCTTTGGCGAACTGCTTCAGCTGTCCGCTGTAGGTATTGTAATTTTTCCACTCCGCCGTGCTCAGGACTTTCCCGTTGTCCAGCTTATCCTGGAGTTTGCGCCAGTTGTCATAAATTTTGCTGTATTCCGCGATGGTGCCGGCTGTGGCGTGGGCTTCCAGGGCTGCTTTCTTTTCGTTGTAGGCGGCGAGCTGTGCACGCATTTTATCCAGATTTTTCTTCTGGGCGTTCAGCTGTGCCTGACTTGCTTTTTTGCCGTCGTATTTGTGATCTTCTTTCTCGATCGCCGCTTCCTTGTCGGCGATATCCTTTAGGAGTTTTTTGTAGGTGGCGGACTGTTCGATGCCGGAACCCGGTCTGGGATTTCCTTCTCCGTCTGTGCCGGAGCCTACGATGGCGGCAAGCTGGTTTGTCAGTCTGTCGGCCTGTGTCTCGCCGTCTTTTTCCCCTTTTACGATGGAGAGACGGTTTTCCAGCTCCTCAATGGCGGTGGTTCTTGTGCCGGAGATTTTTGCCATTCTGGCCTGTGCGTCCGCAAGCCTTTTGGCGTCGGCCTCTGATAAGGCTTTTCCCTGCGCCTCCCTGTCTTTCTTTTTGTTTAAAAGTGTCTGCGCCGTATCATACAGCCTGGCGTATTCCACGATGGTGTTGGCGGTAGCGTTGTCTTCCAACTGCTTCTTTTTGGCCTCCAGATCCGTCCGCTTTTTCTGCGCCTTTTCGTAGGCGGTTTTCTTGGAGGCAATATTCTTTTCTTTCCGTTTTTTGACGGCATCGGAATCGTTGTCGTTGATCTCGTTTTTGGCTTCGGCAGCTTTCAGTTCCGCCTTCTTCGTTTCCTCCGCTAACGATGCCTTGGCGATATCCTTTAAAAGCTTATGGTAAGTTCCCGTATTCTTGATCCCGGATGTGACATGGGTTTTTCTGGCATCCAGGGAGTCGGTCAGCTCCTGCTTTTCTTTTTCCTCCGCATCCTTTACCCGTTGGGAGCTTTCAAAGAGGTTCTTTTCCGTCTTTTTCTGCGCAGTCCCTGTCTGTGACTGGAAATGTGCGGCCTGTTCGTTGACTGCGGCAAACTGTTCCAGAAGGTCGGAGAGGGAGCTGCGCCTGCCCATGTCGTCTGTCAGGGAGATGAAGCTGTCCATCTTTGATACAATGGAGGACATGTAGGAATCCAGGTCGCCGTAATGTTCCAGCACATTGTCAAGCTTCTGCCGGATGAGGTCGCGCTCCTGGTCATAAAGCTCCGAGACGGTGTCCGCACAGGCGGTCATTTTTTCATACCACTCCTGGTATTTCTCGATTTTGCCTGACAGGGATTCGTTCTGCATGTCTTCCATGGTGAGCGTGCCGTTCTGGATTTTATTGATGTAGGAGTTGCTTAACCCTACCCGTCTCGCTTTTTCCGCATAGTAGACATAGGCGCTGTTCTGCCCCGCGATCTGCCTGTCCGTGGCCTTCACTGCCCGGTTGATCATGGCGTTCTTTTTTGACCAGGAAATGAATTTGCCCGCTTTGTCGATCAGTGCGGAAGTTTTCCGGGAGAGATTCTCAAGGAAGATTTCAATCCAGTTGTAGGTTTCCTTAATGGATTCCAGATAGTCGTGGTAGGATTCCTCGGCGTCCCAGATCTGGTTCTGATGTTCCTCATCGCCCTCGAAAGAATTTCTCGCCAGGGCGAGCAGCCTTTCGTAGTACTGTGCCTTGGAAATCTGGTCCATGGCAAGCATGTGTTCCAGGAGGGATTTTTCCCTGTTGTAGGCGTCCAAGGGATTGGAGGAGGTTTCTTTTTTCGGGGTTTCCGTCTTCGCGGCAGGAGAGGAGGAGGGACTGAAAGAAAAGTCCACTTTTCCGGCCATCTGTTTTGCTGTCTGGTACCCCTGGTAAATCTGTTCGGCCGCTTCCGCCTGGCTGCCGCCCCGC